>Ga0194132_10001516_pt1 | contig 46719 bp, 50 predicted proteins | sample TA2KigOf80mmetaG_FD_148612 | JGI IMG/M metagenome (GOLD analysis project Ga0194132, IMG submission 148612) | Freshwater microbial communities from Lake Tanganyika, Tanzania - TA2015054 Kigoma Offshore 80m | ecosystem: Environmental > Aquatic > Freshwater > Lake | place: Tanzania: Lake... | reverse complement strand
CCTTAAGTTTGATGGCGCCGTCGCTGACCGCGACGATGCGCCCGAAGTTTTGGCCGAGATAATTTCCCGCTTTTACCTAGAACAACACGTTGTCCGGCGTGCGCACCAGTCCGATGACCTCTTTTTGCTTGAGCACGCCAACCATTTTCAGCGCCACCAGCGCGAGGGACGATAAAAACTGTTGTTGCTGCCGCTTGCGTCGAATTTCGCGGTGCGGCAATAGATTCACGCGCATCATGGATCGAATCTCCGCAGGGCAAGTCCGCACGCGACCATCAGCGAGGGCGCGTCTTGCTGCAGGTTTTTGGGCCGGATTTTGGACGACAACGCCATGTTGGCGAACGGGTTGGCGACTATCGTTTTTACTTGCGTGCGTTGCTCGACCGCGCGCTCGACACCGGGCAGCGCCGCGCAGCCGCCGGCGAGCACGATATGATTGACTTGGTTGTACTGGGTGGAGGTGAAAAAGAACTGCAGCGCGCGCGTCACTTCCAGGCTAAACGTGTCGAGGAACGGATTGAGCACCTCGGTTTCGTAGTTATCGGGCAAACCGCCGGCGCGTTTGGCGACTTCCGCCTCCTCGCGCGATAAGCCGAACTTGTCCTGAATTTCCTGCGTCAGCTGAGCGCCGCCAAACGGCTGCTCGCGCAGGTAAATCGATTGCCCGTTGCGCAGCACATTGACCACGGTAAAGGCCGCGCCGACATCGACGATGGCGATGTTCAGGTCGCGGCCGTTGTTCGGGAATTGGGTTTCGATCAACGCGTAGGCGGCTTGCGCGGCAAGTAAATCCACGTCGACCACCGCCGGTTTAAGACCGGCCACTTCGGTCGCGGCGACGCGGTCTTCAACCTTTTCCTTGCGCGAGGCCGCGATCAGGACCTCAACGTCCTCCTCGCTGTTGGGCGCGGGGCCGATCACCTGGAAATCCAGATTGACTTCATCCAATGAAAACGGAATATATTGGTTGGCCTCGGTTTCGACTTGAACTTCTATCTCTTCCTCGGTCAAACCCGCGGGCACCAGAATTTTTTTAGTGATCACCGCCGCGTTGGGCAGCGCCAAGGCAACGTTCTTGATGCCGCTACCCAGCCGGTTGTGGCAGCGCTTGACGGCTTCACCCACGGCATCGAGGTTATTGATATTGCCTTCCACCACCGAATCACGCGGCAGCGGTTCGATCGCGTAGCGTTCAACGCGGTACATGTTGTTGCCGGAAGCCGACAGTTCCACCATCTTGACCGCTGTGGTGCTGATGTCCATGCCGATCAACGGCGGCGCTTTCGGCTGGAACATGCGTTCCAGCGCGGCAAAGGCCCCGGAAAATTTATCTTTGGATAGCGCCATATAAGAGTTTCCGCCTACAGGTAACTTTAATTATGCGACGTAACTCGTTTACTTTATGTGATGTTTTTCACGTACGCGTAGCTTTGACCGAGTCCGTTTTCAGGTACTCGGAAATAGTGTAGCTTGTACAAAATTTGCTGGGTAGGACTCAAGTGCACTATCAAGAAAATCGTCTAAGTATCAGAATTATCAAGCATTATTTTTTGGAATGTTCCGCTAAATGTTTGTGCGCTGGTTGATCTATCCGCTATTACTGGTGGTCGTGGGGGTTTTTGCAACTGCCATCTTGGTTGCGTTCGCCGCCGCCATGATTTGGCCGACGCTGCCATCGCTGGAAACGCTGGCCGACTATCGGCCGAAGATTCCCTTGCGTGTCTACAGTGCGGACGAGAAACTCATCGGCGAGTTCGGCGAAGAGCGCCGCTCCTTCGTGGCGATCAAGGATGTGCCCAAAACCCTAGTCGACGCCATTTTGGCGGCGGAAGACGAACGCTATTTTCGCCACAAGGGCGTTGATTACGTGGGCATCGGCCGCGCCGCGCTTGCCAACCTCAGCAGCGCTGGTGTGCGCCAAGGCGCCTCCACCATCACCATGCAAGTGGCGCGCAACTTTTTTCTGTCGCGCGAGAAAACCCTTAACCGTAAAATCAATGAAATTTTGCTGGCTTTCAAGATCGAGGCGAGCTTAAGCAAACAGCAAATTCTCGAGCTCTACGTCAATCAGATCTACCTTGGCCAACGCGCTTATGGGTTTGCTTCTGCCGCGCGCATTTACTATGGCAGGCCGCTCGACCGGCTGACGCTGGCCGAAACCGCGATGCTGGCGGGGCTGCCCAAGGCGCCGTCGAGTTTTAATCCGGTGGCCAATCCGGCGCGCGCCAAGTTGCGCCAGCAATATGTGCTGCGGCGCATGCGCGAAATGAATTTGATCAGCGCCGAGCAGCAAAGCGAGGCCGACCAGCAGCAGTTGGTGATCAAAAACGAACTGAACGAATTCGCTACCCGTGCCGAATACGTCGCGGAGATGGTGCGCCAAGCGATGTATGAGCGTTACCGGGAAGACGCCTACGCCATGGGATTGCGGGTATACACCACGCTGCAGATCGATCACCAAAACGCCGCCAATGCCGCGCTGCGCGCGGGGCTTTTGGCCTACGACCGGCGCCACGGTTACCGCGGCGCGGAGGCTTTTGTCGAGCTGCGGCCTGGGGCCAGCGAAGAGGCCCTGGAAGAAGCGCTGCAAAATTACCCCGACAGCGAAGATATCCGTGCCGCGGTGGTGACCGAGGCTTCGCCGCGCCGCGTCACGGCCTACCGGCGCGGCGGGGAATACGTGGAAATTACGGATGCGGGATTGCGTTTTGCGGCCAGGTTTTTGCTCGACAGCGCCAACCCCAATCAGCGTATCCGGCGCGGCGCTATTATTCGCGTGCAGCGGGCGGACGATAAGCGTTGGCACATTACGCAAATCCCGGCGGTGGAGGGCGCCCTCGTATCCGCCGATCCGCGCGACGGCGCGATCCGCGCGTTGGCGGGCGGTTTTGATTTCGCGCAATCGCAATACAACCACGTCACGCAGGCCTTGCGCCAGCCGGGCTCGAGCTTTAAGCCGTTTGTTTACTCCGCCGCCCTGGAAAAGGGTTTTACCGCGGCGTCCATCATCAACGACGAGCCGCTGCAGTTTAGCGCCGCGCAAACCGGCGGCAAGCGCTGGGAGCCGAAGAACTACGACGGCACCTATGACGGCCCAATGACCATGCGTCAAGCGCTGGCGCGATCCAAAAACCTGGTATCGGTCCGCCTGATCCAGGCGATCTCGCCGCGCTATGCGCAGGATTACGTCACGCGTTTTGGCTTCGATGCCAAGCAGCACCCGCCGTATCTGACCATGGCGTTGGGCGCGGGCAGCGCCACGCCGCTTCAATTGACCGCCGGTTATTCGGTGTTCGCCAACGGCGGTTTCCGTGTCAAACCTTATTTCATCCAGCGAATCGTCGATGGCCGCGGCACGGTACTGTTCGAGCAACCCAACGTGCGCGCCGGGATCAACGCCGAGCGCGCCATCGACGAGCGCAACGCCTATGTCATGACCAGCATGATGCGTGACGTGGTGCGTCATGGCACGGCCACCGCCGCGATGAGCCTGGGCCGTGGCGATCTTGCGGGCAAGACCGGCACCACCAATGATTTTCTGGACGCCTGGTTTGGCGGCTTTAACGCCAACCTGGTGGCGGTGGCATGGGTGGGCTTTGATCAGCCCAAATCGCTGGGCCGTCATGAAACCGGCGGCAATGTCGCGCTGCCGATCTGGATCCGTTACATGAGGGTGGCGCTTAAAGGCGCTCCGGAGACGCCGCTGCAAGCGCCCAAAGGCGTGGTTAACGCGGGCGGCGAAGTGTACATGCAGGAATTCGCCCCGCGCGGCAACGATAACAACGCCAACGATACCGCGGCGGCGGAATCCGCCCCGCGCGCGCCGGCGCCCGCGGCGCCGGAAGCCGCGCGCAACCAACTGTTCTAAACCGTCATGTCCCGCAGCCCTGCACGCAACGATGCGCGCGCGCAAATCGCCTATCTCGCCGCGCGCATCATGGCCGAAGACGGCGTCGAGGACTACGGGCTTGCCAAGAAAAAAGCCGCGCGGCAAGCGGGCGTGGGGGATGCGCGGCAATTGCCGGGCAACGATGAAATCGACGCAGCGCTACGCGCCTATCGCGGCATTTATCAAGCGGGAGCGCATCGCGAACGCCTGGCGCAGTTGCGCGAACTTGCCGTGCGCGCGATGATTGAACTGGAAATTTTTAACCCGCATCTGACCGGCAGCGTTTTAAGCGGCAACGCCGGCAAGTACGCTGGCATCGAGTTGCAGTTGTTCACCGACGACGCCAAAGCGGTGGAGCTTTATTTAATCGATCGCGGCATCGATTACGAAAGCGGACAGGCAAACCTCTATTGCGGCGAAGCGCGCATCACCGTGCCATCTTTTACGTTAAACGACGAGGCCGCGCCGATCGAACTCACGGTGTTCTCGCCGCGCGATGCGCGCATGCCGCTTAAAACTTCGCCGGCGGGCAAAGCGATCGAACGCGCCAAGCTGGCGGAGGTCGAGGTGTTGTTGGCACAAACATAAAATGTGAATTAAATCAAATAGTTACATTTGTCGCGCATGCGTGCATCAGGGTTGTCGCGCTGGCTCGTGATCGGGCTCGTTGTAGCGCCGGTGGCTCAAGCGCAGCCGCCGAGGGTTACCGAGCCCGCGTATCTGCGCGCCGCGTTGGTGGTGAAATCATTCGATCATTTTGCCGCCGCCTGCCAGCGCCGCCGCGGCTTCACCAGCAGCGAGGCTGCACGTGTGCACACCTGGGAGCATGCCCATGGCGTTGCGCGGATACGCGCGCGCCTGCCCGAATTGGAACAATACCCGGAATATAAACTGCAACTCGATCAAGGTGTCGCCACCGTGGCCAAACTGGCGCTCGCGCGCGGCGCCAGGGATTGCGCGGCGGCGATTTCGATGACGCATGCGCCGCACGCGCAGTTTGCCCAAGTCGCGCCGCAACTGCTGGCACTCGAGCCCGCCGCGCAGAATAGCCAACCCGGCAGCGCGACGCGCTAAGGTTTTAACAATATGCCGGCAGCGTGAACAACGGTGCCACCCGAGCGGCGAAGCATGTGAACCGCGGCCCCCTTGCTGCGGGAGAGCCGCCACGATACACGCATCGCAGCTTAATTGAATACACCGCGCGCACGGCCCCGCGCTTCATCGGTAAATTGCGTACGCCCGTCGACGATTCGCTCGCGCACCAAACGGTACGCACGTACGAATGCGGTGCCGTCCGGCGGCGCAAAGCGAAAACTGAATTTGGACGAGGAAAGCTCCGTGGCTTGTGCGCTCGTGCCGCAGAAAAGGAGAGCAAACGCGATGAGGGCATGTTTCATATTTAGGGATGACCAAACGGCACCGTTTGCCTTTTTCATGAAAAAGGATGCACGGTGCAAGCACCGCCGCGACTCGATTGAGCTAAGCGCTGTTTTTTAACGCTCGAGCCGCGTCCACCGCAAAGTAAGTCAGTATCCCATCCGCTCCCGCGCGGCGAAACGCGGTGAGCGCTTCCAGCGCGCAACGATCGGCGTCGATCCAGCCCTTAAGCCCCGCGGCTTTCAACATGGCGTATTCGCCGCTTACTTGATACACATAAGTCGGCACGCGAAACGCGTCTTTCACGCGGCGCACGATGTCCAAGTACGGCATGCCGGGTTTGACCATCACCATGTCCGCGCCTTCTTCGAGATCGAGCGCGACTTCGCGCAGTGCTTCATCGCTGTTCGCCGGGTCCATTTGGTAGGCGTATTTGTTGCCGCCGCCGAGTGTTTTGCTCGAACCCACCGCGTCGCGAAACGGGCCGTAAAACCCGCTCGCGTACTTGGCCGCGTAGGACAAAATTTTGGTGTGGATAAAACCCTTGCCATCGAGCGCGGAGCGGATGGCGCCGACGCGGCCATCCATCATGTCCGAAGGCGCGATGATATCGACACCCGCTTGCGCGCACACCAGCGCCTGTTTTTGCAGCACGACAACGGTTTTGTCATTCAACACATAACCGCCGCGATCAAGTACGCCGTCATGGCCGTGGGTGGTATAGGGGTCGAGCGCGGCGTCGGTGATAACGCCCAGTTCGGGCAAGTGTTTTTTCAGCGCCGCCACCGCGCGCGGCACCAAACCTTTGGGGTTTACCGCTTCGCGGCCGTCGGCGGTTTTTAGCGCGGCCTCCACTGCGGGGAACAGCGCTAGCGCGGGGATGCCCAAGCGCACGCACTCTTCTGCGCGCAACAGTAGTTTGTCGATGGTGTAGCGCTCGACGCCGGGCATGGATTCGACTTTTTGCGTACGGTTCTTGCCGTCGATAATGAATACCGGGTAAATCAGGTTGTCCACCGACAAACGGCTCTCGCGCATCAAGCGGCGCGAGAAATCATCGCGCCGCATGCGGCGCATACGCCGTTGCGGAAAAGCCCCTAATCGGGGTGTGGCGGGCGAGGAACTCATAAGTTTTTGATTTAAGGGGCGAAAAATCCAATGACGGGCAGGCAAAAAAAGGTGGAACTCGCACCGATTATAAGCGTCTTAAGAATAGACGATTCGTCGTCTCCCGCTTCACCTCCCTGGGCGGGCGCCTTAATCCAAATTAGGGCATTTTCGCCCCCGGCTTTACTCCCCTTAGCCGGGGGCTTTTCCGTACCCGGCTCCGTGGCGCTAGCCGGAAGCGGTTGTAAGCCACTGGTGAACGAGCCGATTGGCTTCTTCCACCCCGCGATTCGTCGTCGCTGAAAATAGCTGTACCGAGCAATTGGCGTAACGGCGCGCGAGTAAGCCTTGCGCGTCCCGCAACGCCTTCGAAGCGGCGCTTTGCGCGAGCTTGTCGCTTTTGGTCAGTAACACGTGAACTGGGCAGCCGGTGGGCATGAACCAGGCGATCAGTTGCTCGTCCAGCGGCTTGATGCCGTGACGTGAGTCAGCCAGCAAAATAAGCCCGATCAAAGACTTACGTTCTGTCAGGTAAGCGCTTATTAACTCACCCCAGTGTTCGCGTTCGGCCTTGGACACTTTGGCAAATCCATAACCTGGCAGATCCACCCAGCGCCGATGTTTGCCGACGCTGAAAAAATTGATGGTCTGCGTGCGCCCCGGCGTTTTACTCACAAACGCCAGGCGGTGACGCCCTGCCAGCGCGTTGATCGCGCTGGATTTTCCGGCGTTGGAGCGGCCCGCGAACGCGACTTCACAGCCGCTGTCGGGCGGCAACTCCTCGAGTTTGTGGGCGGAGGCCAGGTACTCGACGGTAGGAGCGTTCATAGGATGTTGTTAATACGCCCAAATCTGGCATGTGACTGGTCGCGTACTATACAATAGCGAGCTAGTTATCCCTTGCTATCTCGTGCCAACCCCGGAGATTTCATGAATTTTCGCCTGATTGTGGCGAGCGTTTGTCTGACGTTCGCGCCCGCCGTGCTTGCGCAATATGTTGTCAAGGGCGACGCCGCCAAGGGCCAGGTCATCGCCGGCAAAGTGTGCGCCGCTTGCCACGGGCCGGACGGCAATAGTCCGCTGCCGGTCAATCCCAGTCTGGCCGCCCAGCACCCGGAATACCTTTACAAGCAACTCGTCGATTTCAAGCCCAAGGGCGGTAAACCCGCCGAGCGCAACAACGCGGTGATGCTGGGCATGGTGGCGCCGTTGTCGGACGATGACATGAAAAACCTCGCCGCCTACTATGCCGGCCAAACGCTGCGCCCGCGCGCCGCGCGCGACCCGGAGCTGGTGCGCGCCGGTGAGTTGATTTACCGCGGCGGCATCGCCAGTAAAAAAATTGCGGCGTGCGCGTCTTGCCACGCACCCAACGGCGCGGGCATGCCGGCGCAGTTTCCGCGCGTGGCCGGCCAACACGCCGAATATACCGCGGCGCAACTCAAGGCTTTTCGCAGTGGCGAGCGCAAAAACGATCCCAACAACATGATGCGCGGCATTGCCGCCAAACTTTCCGATCGCGAAATCGCGGCGGTGTCGGAATTTCTAGCTGGCTTGCGCTAGGTTACGGAAACCCTTCACCGCAGAGGCGCGGAGACGCAGAGGTTACGCCGAGAAAAACCTCGAAGTTCTCTGCGGTTGTTCTCAGCGTCTCTGCGGTGAGGGTTTGTTAAGTATTTGATTTTGTTGATATTTTTGTACTTATAACGCGGCAAACACCTTGTGCGCCGCCGCGATGGTATTGTCGATGTCGGCTTGCGTGTGCGCCGAGGACACAAACCCGGCTTCATAAGCCGACGGTGCGAGATAGACGCCTTCGCCCAGCATGCCGTGGAAGAATTGGTTGAAGCGCTCCTTGTCGCATTCCATGACTTCGGCATAAGTCCGCGGCGCGGTCGAGCGGAAATACAGGCCGAACATACCACCGACGCTTTGCGCGGCAAACACCACGTGATGCGCCGCCGCCGCGCTGGCGAGACCCGTGCATAATGTTTGCGCGGTGGCGCTTAACTTCTCGTAATAGCCCGGCGTTTGCACGATGCGCAGCGTGGCCAGTCCCGCCGCCACCGCCACCGGGTTGCCAGACAAGGTGCCGGCCTGATAAACCGGCCCCAAGGGCGCCACGCACTGCATGATGTCGCGCCGCCCGCCGAAGGCGCCCAACGGCATGCCGCCGCCAATCACCTTGCCGAGCGTGGTCATGTCCGGTTTGATGCCGTAAAGCGCCTGCGCGCCACCGAGTTCGACGCGAAACCCCGTCATCACTTCATCGAATATCAGCACCGCGCCATGCTGCGTGCATTGTTCGCGCAACAGTTGCAAAAAGCCCGGCTGGGGTGCGATCAAATTGGCGTTGCCCACCACCGGCTCGACAATCACCGCGGCGATGTCGTTAGCGTGGCGCGCGAACGCGGCGTTCACTGAAACCTCGTCGTTGAAATCCAGCACCAGCGTGTGCGCGGTGGTTTCCGCAGGCACGCCCGCCGACGAGGGCTGGCCGAAGGTCAATGCGCCGGAGCCCGCTTTCACCAGCAGCGCATCGGCGTGGCCGTGGTAGCAGCCCTCGAATTTGATGATCTTCGAGCGGCCGGTGAAACCACGCGCGACGCGGATCGCGCTCATCGTCGCTTCCGTGCCGGAGCTCACCAAGCGCAGTTGTTCCATCGATGGCACCAGTTGAGTGATGAGTGCCGCGATCTGCACCTCCGCTTCGGTCGGCGCGCCAAACGACAGCCCGCGCTCCGCCACCTGCTGCACGGCTTTCACCACGTCGGGATGCGCGTGGCCCGCGATCAGCGGCCCCCACGAGCCGACGTAATCAATGTAGACATTGCCGTCGGCATCCCAAATCTGCGCGCCGCGCCCGCGCTTGATGAACAGCGGCGTGCCGCCCACCGAGCGAAACGCGCGCACCGGCGAGTTCACCCCGCCGGGGATCAGCAGTTGCGCGTGGTTAAACAGCTTTTGGCTTTGGGTGGTCATGGGATCTCCCATTGCTAATCACCGAATAGAGCACAAAACTCTTTTGCAGCCTTGGTCACATCGGGCGCACCGAATAACGCGGTAATCACCGCCACTGCGTCCGCGCCCGCCGCGATCAATTGAGACGTGGTGGCCTGTGTGATGCCGCCGATTGCCACCACCGGCACCTTGAATTCGCGCTTGGCTTCGGTTAACAGCGACAACGGCCGTTGCGGGTTACCGGGCTTTACCGTCGAGCGAAAAAAACCGCCGAACGCCACATGGTCGGCGCCGTCGGCCAATGCGATGCGCGCGTTCTCCAGGCTGCCGTAGCAGGTGGCGCCGAGGAGTTTACGCGGCCCCAGCAGCGCGCGCGCTTCGCGTATCGAGCCGTCCTCCGCGCCCAAATGCGCGCCATCGGCATCGACCTTGGCGGCAAGCGGCGCGTTATCGTTGATGATCAGCACGCAGCCGTATTCGCGCGTGAGTTTACGCAGCGCACGCGCTTGCGCTTCGTAAAGTTCGGGGCTGGCCACCTTGTTGCGCAGTTGCAGGATGCGCATGCCGCCCTCGCACGCGGCACGCGTGAGCGTGAGCAGGCGCGTGGTGTCGGCTTCATCGGGGGTGACGCCGTAAAGGCCACGTATCTTTCCAGTCATCGGTTGTCCCCATCGTAATCATCGCGGTCGCCATCACGATCGTGGTCTGCGCCCGCGCGCTCGTCCTGCCGTTCATCCTCCCTCGCCCAGAACAAGCGGTCGGGGATGTGCTGGCCCATGCCCGCGCGAAAGCCCGCTTTCAACGATTGCCAGGTGTATTCCTGCGCGTCTTTCACCGCTTCCACCATCGGCAGGCCGTTGGCGATGGTGGCGGCAATGGCGGAAGCGAGTGTGCAGCCCGAGCCGTGATATTGGCCCGGCAGCCGCGGCCACGATTCGGCGCCGATTTTGCCGTTGCCGCCGTAGAGCGTGTTCACCACTTGCTGGGTATTCTCATGTGTGCCGGTGATCAGCACATATTCGCAACCGGCTTTGATGATGCGGCCCGCGCATTCGGCAAGCCCCGGGTCATCCTTGTCGTCGCGCTCATCGAGCGCTAGCCGCCGCGCTTCCAGGCTGTTGGGCGTGATGATGGTGGTTTGCGGAATCAACAGTTCGCGAATGCCGCCGATCATCTCCTCGCTCGCCAGTTCGTCGCCGCGGCCGGAGGCCAACACCGGATCGAGAATCAACGGAATATCGGGATAATCCGACACCACTTCCGCGATCGCCGCGATGTTTTCAAGGCTGCCCATCACACCGATTTTGAACGCCGCCACCGGCATGTCTTCGAGTACGCAGCGCGCTTGATCGACAATCCAATCGGCGTCCATTGCCTGCACGTCTTCCACGCCCATGGTGTCTTGCACGGTGATTGCGGTCACCACGGAGAGCGGATGACAGCCCATGCTGGCGAGTGTGAGAATATCCGCTTGCATGCCCGCGCCGCCGGTGGGATCGGTGGCGGAAAAAACCAGCACGATAGGGGGCGCATCTGACATGAAATGGCTTGGATGAACGCAGCAGCGCGGTAAAGGCGCGCCGGATCGATTAGAATGGAAGAAAAACCGATTCTAACGTGTTTCCAACCCAAATCCTTTAATCTCATGAGCAGCGAAGCGCCGGTATTCAAGACGTGGATGTGTTTAATTTGCGGTTATATTTACAGCGAAGAGGCCGGTGTCCCCGATGAAGGCATCGCCCCCGGCACCAAGTGGGAGGATGTGCCGATCAACTGGACTTGCCCCGAATGCGGCGCGCGCAAGGAAGATTTCGAGATGGTGCAAATCTGATTCGTTGACAGGAGTATCACCGTGAGAATGCTGCACACCATGATCCGCGTCGGCAATTTGCAACGCTCGATCGATTTTTATACCCAAGTGCTGGGCATGAAATTGCTGCGCCAAAAAGAGTATCCCGAAGGCCGTTTCACCAACACCTTCGTGGGCTACGACGACGAATCGAAGACCGCGGTGCTGGAACTCACCTACAACTGGGACACCGCAAAATACGACATGGGCAGCGGCTACGGCCACGTCGCCATCGAAGTCGACGACGCCTACAAAACCTGCGCCGAAGTCAAAAAGCGCGGCGGCAAGGTCACGCGCGAACCGGGGCCGATGAAACACGGCACCACGGTGATCGCGTTTGTGGAAGACCCCGACGGCTATAAGATCGAGTTTGTCGAGCGCAAAAGCGCTTGAGTATCGCCATGACGTAGCGCGGCGAGCCGTTGGGCTTGGTGGTATCGATCACAGGAGGCAAGACGATGAAACCGTTCAAGCTGATGTTCCTGCTGCCCATCGTGATCGCGTGCGCGCTGCCCGGCGCTCATGCGCAGCCTGTCCCGGCAAAGTCCGCGCCGGCCGCCGCCAAAGACGGCGCGCCGGGCTGGCCCACGCGGCCGGTACGTCTGGTGGTGGGCTTTACCACCGGCGGCCCGGTCGACATCACGGCGCGCCTGCTGGCGCCCAAACTTGCCGAGTTGTGGGGGCAGCCGGTGGTGATCGAAAATCGCGCGGGCGGCGGCGGCTCCATCGCCTCGGTGCTGGTGGCGCAGGCCACCCCCGATGGGCGCTGCTGCTCACCTCCGCCTCGATAGCCATCAACGCCGTGTTGCGCCCCAACGTGGGCTACGACATCGTGCGTGATTTCACCAGCGTCACGCAAGTCGGTTATTCGACCAGCGCGCTGGTGGTGGGCCCGGCGCTTAACGTCAAGTCGTTGAAGGAGTTGATCGCGCTTGCCCACGAACGGCCGGGCAAACTGCTCTACGGCTCGGCCGGCGCGGGCAGCGGCACGCACATGACCACCGAACGTTTCAACATGGCCGCCGCCGTCAAAGGCACCCATGTCGGCTACAAGGGCCAATCTGAAATGGTGATCGAGCTGCTGGCCGGACGCATCCATTTCGGCATTCCCACCTTGAGCGTGGCGCTGGGGATGATCAAGGATGGACGCTTGCGCGCGCTGGCGGTGGTGACGCCCAAGCGCTCGCCGTTGTTGCCCGAGGTGCCGGCGATGGTCGAAATTCTGCCCAACTATCGCCGCGATGCCGCGCACTTGATCGTGGCGCCGGTGAAAACCCCGCGTGCCGTCGTTAACAAAATAAATCAGGATATCGCGCGCGTGCTGGACCTGCCCGACATCAGAAAGCAGATGGAAGCGATGGACTTCACCCCCGCGCCCAGCACGCCGGCGGAGTTGGACAAAACGCTGCGCGAGTTCCTGGTCACCTTTGACGAAGTCGCGCGCGCGGCGGGGTTGTTAAAATGAGCGCCGCAGCTACAAAAAATATCAATAAAATCAATAAGTTATTAAATTGACAAGGTTTTGCATCGCGGTAACTTCAACTGCAACGTGCAACGCGGGCTAAGTCTAAGAATGGCGCGAATCGAAACGGCCTGGTACGTATAGCCTGCGGCGTGCGGTGTGGTGGCAGGCATCACCTTATGCAAGCCCAACACCCACGATGCGTCCACGCAAAAGGCCCGATTCATCGAATCGGCCATTTGGACCTGCCCGCCGTCTGGCGCTCAGTTTCGTGGTTCTATGTGGTCACTGCGTATAAGCAATTTTCGTAGTGGCGCTGCTCTGGAGATGATTTGGCATCTAGCGCATTCTATTGCAGCGCTTTACACCATCTGCATGGGTGTAAGGTAAAACTCACCATTTCTTTTATCGTAAAGATTCAACCGCGGAGGAGCGTCAAGATGCGAATGTTACCTTGGGCAGTTGTGATGGCCGCGATGTCGGTCGCGGTGCCGGCGGCATACGGACAAGCCGGCGCGGCGGGTGGAGCATCGGGTAAGGTGAAGGTTGCAGTGATCGAATTCACTCCGGGTGCGAAGGCCTCGGAAATGACCGCCGAGGCCAAGCGACAGTTGCAGGCGAGCAGTGCGTTCGCGCTTACGCAAAGTAAGCGGTTCGATGTCGTCGACGTACGGCGCACGAGGGAAGCGTCGCAAGGTAATCTGCAAGCGGTGAACAGCGAAAGCACGACGGCGGCTGCGGTAAAGGTCGGCAAGCAACTCGGTGTAGCCTATGTCCTGACCGGCACGGTGAGTGAGTACACATTAAAAGGCGCCGACGACTTCGGGTATGCGACGCTGCGGACGCGGCTTGTCGAGGTCGCGACGGGCGCAGTCACGTACTCGGGTGACACCGTTCAGCAGGGGACAAGCGCCATGCGCACGACCGGGGCAACCGAAATGCAGACAAAAGTGCTCAAGCCCGCGATAGAACAATTAACCGCAACGCTCGTGGCGAAGCTATAGAAACTCCCTCGCGGGGCGCCAGTCTGCGGCTCGGCTTGTTGGCAAGGAAATTGTACGTTCCCGCGCCGGTGCCTGGCTTACACGCGGATGAACACGGATTACTACGCAGAAAAGAATCGGGTTTCATCCGTGACAAGGTTTTTTAGTCGTTTGTGCTCAAACGATTCGCCATTCGCACAAAATCCCCGACCGATAACGTTTCCGCGCGCGCACCCGGATCGATCCCCAGCGCTGCAAAATCCGCCAACGCCAGAATATGGCGCAGCGTGTTGCGCAGCGTTTTGCGCCGCTGCGAAAACGCCGCCGTGGTGATGCGCGCGAACAGCGCTTCGTCTTTTGCTTCGGGCTCGCGTACCAATTTGGGCGTCATGCGCACCACTGCCGACTCGACCTTGGGCCGCGGGAAAAACGCTTCCGGCCCGACGTCCAGCACTTTTTCCATGTCGAAGCGGTATTGCAGCGCCACCGACAAGCGGCCATAGGCAGCGCTGCCGGGTGCCGCGACCATGCGCTCGACCACTTCTTTTTGCAGCATGACGTGGATGTCGCGGATGTGTGCGATAGATTCGGCCAGGTGAAACAGCAGCGGCGTGGAAATGTTGTAGGGCAGGTTGCCGACTATACGTAACTGAGCACGCAGGTTTTCGCCGAGCGCCGCAAAATCGAATTTCAGCGCATCGCCCTCGTGAATTACCACATGCCCATGGGCGTAGGTTTCGCGCAGCCGCTTGACGATATCGCGATCGAGTTCGATCACGTGCAGCGTGTTTAACGCTTGCGCCAACGGTGCTGTCAGCGCGCCCAAGCCGGGGCCGATTTCCACCATCACATCCTCGCGCGCGGGCGTGATCGCGCGCAGGATGTCATTTATAGCATATTGATTTTTAAGGAAATTTTGTCCAAAGCGTTTGCGAGGCTGATGCGGCAGGTGACGCATGCCGCACCGCGCTTAATAAATTCCCTCTCCCCCGCACACGGGGGAGAGGGTTGGGGAGAGGCGCCACGATACACGCAGCGTAGCTTGATCCCAGGAGCCTGGCGTGGCATCTCTTCCCCCGGCCCTCCCGACAAAAACGTCGGGAGAGAGGAGATTCGTGCTGCCCACTCGCGCGGGCAGGTTCTCGGGTAGGGGGCCGTGGCCGCGCATCGATTAAGGGAGATTCAAGCAGCGGTTTTCGCGGCCGCGCGCGCGCACGCCAGTTCGATCGCCAACTCCACCGCCGCGATCAAACTGCCGGGGTCGGCACGCCCCGTGCCGGCGATGTCGAGCGCGGTGCCGTGATCGACCGAGGTGCGGATAATCGGCAAGCCCAGGGTGACATTCACACCCGCGCCGAAGCTCGCGTATTTCAACACCGGCAAACCTTGATCGTGATACATCGCCAGTACCGCATCAAAATGCTTTAAGCGTTCGGGGTTGAACAAGGTGTCGGCCGGCAGCGGGTCGGATAGCTGCAGGCCGCCCGCGCGCAACTCGTTAATCACCGGCGCGATCACTTCGATTTCCTCGCGCCCCATGTGGCCTGACTCGCCGGCGTGCGGGTTCAAGCCCGCCACCGCGATGCGCGGCCGGGCGATGCCGAAGTGTAATTGCAAATCGCGGTGCAGGATGTTGAGCGTGCGCGTAAGCCCCTCGCGCGTGATATGCGCGGCCACCTCTTTTAACGCGAGATGGGTGGTGGCGAGCGCCACGCGCATGCCGCCGCCGGCCAGCATCATCACCACTTGCGGGGTGCGCGTGCGCTCGGCGAGGAACTCGGTGTGGCCGGTGAAGGCGATGCCCGCATCGTTGATCACGCCTTTATGCACCGGCGCGGTGGCCATGGCGTCGAACATCTTGTCGATGCAGCCGTCGGCGGCGATGCCGATGGTGTGCAGCACATATGCGCTATTGGCAGTGTCAAGTTGGCCGGCGATCGATGGTTTGGAAAGCGGTACATGCAACACGCACACCGAGGCGCTGGTCACCGTGCAGCCGCCCCGGTAATCGAACCATTCGCGATGGGTGCGCGCGCGCAGCAGTTCGCGATCGGCAATCACCACGATACGCGCGGGCAGCGCCGCATCGAGCAATGCCGCGCAAACTTCCGCGCCGATGCCCGCCGGCTCGCCCGCGGTGACCGCGATGGTGGGCAGGGGCCTTTCGTTCACCGCCAGCTCGCCGCGTCGGCGCTAATCGAGGCGGATCTCGACATAGGCGCGGTCGCGCGTTTGACGCAGCCACTCCTGGAAAGCCTCTTCGCCCTTGCGTTCGCGCAGCGTTTGCCGCGCGAGCAGGCGCTTACGCTCGTTGGTCATGTCGGTGTTGCGGCGCTCCAGCACCTCAATCAAATGCCAGCCGAAGGGCGAGCGCACCGGCTCGCTGATTTGGTTCAGCTGCAATTTAACCATTACGCGCTCGAATTCCGGCACGGTGTCGCCGGCGTTTAACCAACCCAACTCGCCGCCGCGCGCGGCGCTGGTGTCTTCGGAGTTGGCGCGCGCGAGCTGGGCGAAATCGGCCTTGTTCTCCAGGCGCTCCTTTAACGCGAGCAGCCGCGCGCGGCCCTCGCTCTCGGAAACGATCTCGCTCACCTTGATCAAAATGTGCCGCGCGCGCGTCTGTTGCACGATGGTGGGCTGCAAGCCGCCGCGCCGTTCATTCAAACGCACGATGTGAAAGCCGGCGGGGCTGCGCAGCAAGCCCGAGGTCTCGCCGGGCTTCATGCCGCGCAGCGCCTCGCTGAACAGCGCGGGCAAGCGGTCGAAATCGCGCCAGCCCATGGCGCCGCCTTGCAGCGCATCGGGCGCTTCCGAAAACGACGCCGCCACTTGGCGAAAATCGGTGCCCGACTTGATCTGCGTGAGCGCTTGTTCGGCGCGGGTTTGACGTTCCTTTAGCTGTTCGGGAGCGGCGTTTTCCGGCACGCGCACCAAAATGTGCGAAATATTGAATTCGTCGGCCACCGGATTTTGCTGCGCGTTGGCGAGCAGGTTATCGATTTCGGAATCGGTAACCACGATTTTTTCGGTGACTTCGCGTTCGCGCAGCCGCGCCATGTAGATCTCGCCGCGGATATCCTCGCGAAAGCGCGCGAACGGGATGCCTTCCTTTTCCAGCGCCAGGCGCAACTGCGCGGTGATCATTTTATTGTCGGCGGCGATGCGGTCGATGGCGCGGTCAAGCTCTGCATCTTCCACGCGCAGACCATTATCCTTCGCGTATTGCAGCATGGCGCGGTCGGTGATCATGCGCTCGAGCAGCTGTTTTTCCAATTCCGCGCGCGGCGGCGGGGGCGTGCCCTGGCGCGCAAGCTGGCTCAACGCGCGCTTGACCCGCTCGTTCAGATCGTTGCGCGTGATCACTTCGCTGTTAACCACCGCGACGATGCGATCGAGCGTGACGATGGGCCGCGGCTGCGCTTGCGCCAGCACCCCGGCGGGCCCCAGCAAGGCGCCACAGAGCATGGCGAACATTAAAAATTTATTCAATAAAATCATATACTTAAAAATTTAATCAAAGTCGCGATGCAGGTCGGCGTTAACGCTCCGGCACGTTGTACTCGAATGCGCGGCCGGCGTTGCGGTCGTCACGTGTGTAACCACTGACACTGCGGCGCAGCAGGTTCAGCGCATCCGACCCGACGCGCCCGAAACCGTTCAATTCCAACTCCACAAAAAACGCGGTGTTCGCACTGGTGGTGGTGATCGAAACACGATGCGCCACCATGCGCAGCACATAACAATCGCCATCATATTCCAACCCGGCGACGCCTTCGAGGGTGCGGCGATCCTGGAGCGAAAAATTCCAGCGCCCGATGGCGCGCCAACCACGCGCGATCGGCCATTGTCCCGAAAGGTCGACTTGGCGAATCTTGGAGGGCACGTTTTGACGATAGGTGAAATTCAGCGACTTGCCCAACTGCGGCTGATAACGCACGGTGGCGTTGCTGCGCACGATCTGGCCGGTCTCGGTGTTCATCTGCGCGCCGAGGTCGACCGTGGTGTACGGCGCAATGCCACCGCTTAATAAAGCGAGGATGTCGGAGCGCGTGCTGGTTGTGCCGGGCGGCGCCTCGTTGGGCTGCGTGGTAACGCGTGGCGAGCGAAAATAAAAGCGTTGCGCCAGCCCCGCGCGCAATATTTCCACGCCGTTGCCGGGGTTGATCAGCCGTGACATCGCCCCCAGCGTGATCTGGTGGGCATCGTTGATGCGGTCGTTGCCGCTGAACTGGTTTTCCGAGTAGATGGTGCCGAAATTAATATCCATCAAGGCGCTGTCGAAGTTGGGCATGCGTCTTTGATCATGGAACGGGATGTAGACGTAATAGGCTTTGGGCTCCAGGGTCTGCAAATACGCGTTACCGAAAATATTGGCGTCGCGCTCGAAGATCAGGCCGGCGCTGGCGGTGGCGATCGGCACCACCCGTGTGGCATCGGGCAGATTGAGCGTGTTGTTCGCGCCCAGCGAATAGCGCGTCATGTGCAAACCGATCTTGGGCGTGAAATAAACGCCCGCGCGTTGCCACGGCAGCGACCAACTGGGATAGGCCATAATCCGTTTGCCGCGCACCAGCGTCGGATGATCAAATTCGGCAAAGTGGCTTTGCAGATTGAACTCCCCGCGCAGCACATCGCTATCGGATGCCGCGAAATTTATTTGCGGGCGGCGGCTGTACGGTGGCGTTAACGGCGCATTGGGGTCCGTCTGCAGTGTTTGCCAGCCTTGCATCAAGACGTTTAACGAGTAAATACCGCTATTGCCCCACGTGCCGCCGCGAGCGAGGGTTCCGGTGCGCTGCAAAAAGGTTTGCGAGGTGAGTGTCACGCGGGTGGACAAGTCGGTGAAGTACTTATCGTCGGACACCTTATTCAGGTCCAGCATCCCCGACCAGCCGCCCCATAAGCTGTGGCTGTGTTTGAGGGCAAGCAACTGTCGGGTGCGGTTGATGGCGCGGTCGCCGGGCAGAATCTCATGGGCGAACTCGCCCTTGTAACTGGGTTGCAGGTAGCGGAAATCCGAGCGCAATTGCACGCCGCGGCGGGTAATCACGCGCGGGGTCAGCGTCAAATCGTAATTGGGCGCGAGATTAAAAAAATATGGGATGCTGAATTCGAAGCCGCTGGTGTTGCTGCTGCCGTAATGCGGGGTGAGAAAGCCCGACTTGCGCTCCTGGTGCAGTGGAAACGAAAAATACGGCGTATAAAACACCTTGAGCCCTTCGAATTCGAAGGTGGCATTACCTGCAACGCCCAAGCCCTGCTCTTGATAAATGCGCAAATCGTTGGCGTGTAAATTCCAGCGCGTATTGCCCGGCTCGCAGGTGGTGAAGCTTGCTTGTTGCGCGCGAAACTGTCCTTCGCCCTCGATAAAAATGCGCTGTGCCTTGCCGTGGCCATCGAATGTCGGCGCAGCCGCGCCGGCGATCGGCAAATAGCCGGTGCCGCGCGGGTTCAACGCATAACTTACCGTCTCGAAAATGCCGCGCTCGGTGTCAAGATCGTAGCGCAGACGCGTGCCTTGCATGGTGTAGGGGCCTTTTTCCATGCGCACGTTACCCAGCGCGGTGAGTTCGTTGTTCGCGTGATCGAACTGCATCCAGTCCGCGGTGAAGCCGTGGCCGCGCGAACGTGCGCGCGCATTGCCGCTCGCTTCGGTTATGCGTTCGGTCAAACCCTGCAGTCGGTCGGCTTCCAGGTAGATCGGCGAGGGCCCGCCGGTTTTGTCGTCGGGCAGATCGAGAATCAACGACTGCGGCTTAAGCTTTAGCCCCTGCTGCGCGTGCGCAGCCGCGGGCAACGCCAGAAGCATCGCCGCCGCGATGGAGGTTTTACGCCAAGGGAAGGACATATCGGATGGATTGCGAATCGAGGTGGTAAAATCGCATAAATCACGCGCCATGGCAACGTCTTATACGTAAAACGCCCGCGCGTTACATTTCTCGAATGTTATTGAACAAATAGGCAACACGTGCCTGATAGCGATACGCGCTTCGCGCAGTTGCGCGGGTGGCTTACGCATCAACTGAGTGATCAACATTTTTCACTCGCGCCGGCCTCCGCCGATGCGAGCTTTCGCCGCTATTTCCGAGTGACCGTGAACGGTGAAACCACCATTGCCATGGACGCGCCGCCGCCGCAAGAAGACTGCCGGCCGTTTGTCAAAGTCGCGGCGCTGATGCGCGCGGCGGGGCTAAACGTGCCGCGGCTGATCGCGCAGGATATCGAGCGCGGCTTTTTATGGTTAAGCGATCTGGGCACCACCACCTATCTCGACGGCTTTACCGAGGCCAACACCGATGGGGCGATGAATGATGCCATCGACGCGTTGATTGTGTGGCAGGGCGCGAGCCAAGCGAATGTGCTGCCGCCCTACGACCGCGCGCTGCTGCAACGGGAACTCGATTTGTTTCCCGATTGGTACGTCGGCAAACATTTGCAAGCCACGTTCACCGACACGCAAAATAAAGTCTTCACCACGGTGAGCGAGTTGTTGATCGCCTCCGCCTTGGCGCAGCCGCAAGTCTATGTGCACCGTGACTACATGCCGCGCAACCTGATGCTTTCGACCCCCAACCCCGGCGTGCTGGATTTCCAGGATGCGGTGTACGGCCCGATCACGTACGACATCGCTTCGCTGATGCGTGACGCCTTCGTGAGCTGGCCCGAAGAACGCGAGCTTGATTGGGTGGTCCGTTACTGGGAGCGCGCCCAAAAAGCGGGGCTGCCGGTAAACCCCGATTTCGCCGCTTTCTGGCGCGAGTTCGAGTGGATGGGGTTACAACGCCACATCAAAGTGCTGGGCATTTTCGCGCGCATCAATTATCGCGACGGTAAACCGCATTACCTAAAAGACACCCCGCGGTTCATCAACTACGCGCGGCGCGTGGCGACGCGTTATCGTGAGCTGGCGGCGTTCGCCAAGTTGCTGGATGAGCTCGAAGGGCGTGCGCGGCAGGTGGGTTATACGTTTTGATGACCAAAAAAACTCACCGCAGAGGCGCAGAGGCGCAGAGAACAACACGCAGAGAACAACAAAAGATTTCTCTGCGGTACCTCTGCGCCTCTGCGCCTCTGCGGTGAAGGGGTTAGCGTTTTCATATGAAAGCCATGATCCTCGCCGCCGGCCGTGGCGAACGCATGCGGCCGTTAACCGACACCGTGCCTAAGCCGCTGCTGCAGGCAAACGATAAGTATCTGATTTTATTCAACATTTTAAATTTGGCGCTAGCGGGTGTGACGGAGCTGGTGGTGAACGTCGCGCATCTTGCCGAGCGAATCGAGCACGCGTTGGGCGATGGCTCGGCGCATGGTGTGCACATCCGCTATTCGCGTGAACGCGAGGCGCTGGAAACCGCCGGCGGCATCGCGTGGGCGTTGCCGCTGCTCGACGACCAACCGTTTTTGGTGGTGAACAGCGACGTTTATTGCGAATACGATTTCGCGCCATTGGTTAAGCGCGCGCAAAGCTTGAGCGCGCAGCGTCCTGCGCACTTGGTGTTGGTGGATAACCCGGAACATCATCCGCAGGGCGATTTCGTGTTGCAAAACGGCATCGTCGCCACGCAAGGCGCGAAACTTACCTTTAGCGGCATCGGCGCCTATCACCCGGCGCTGTTTGCGAGCATTTCGCGCGGCGACAAGACCCGGCTCGCGGCGCAACTGGAGCAACCGATTGCCGAGGGCCGGGTCAGCGGTGAACATTTTCGCGGCGTGTGGATGGATATCGGCACGCCGCGGCGGCTGGCGGAACTGGATTTACGTTTACGCCAGGCGCGGCGTTAGCCGGGACTATAATCATTGTTATGAATGCAGACCCTTACATCCGCCGCCGTGAGCTGCTGGCGCAAAAAATCGAAAAAGGTGTGGCCATCGTGCCCACCGCGCCGGAACGCACGCGCAATCGCGACGCGCATTACCCGTATCGTTACGACAGCTATTTTTATCATCTCACCGGCTTCACCGAGCCCGAGGCGGTGCTGGTGGTGATCGCCGGCGACAAACCTAAACACATTTTGTTTTGCCGCGAAAAAAACGCCGAGCGCGAAATCTGGGACGGTTTTCGCTATGGCCCCGATGTCGCGCGCGAGCGGTTTGGTTTTGACCAAGCGCATTCGATCAACCGCATGGATGCGCTGATGCCCGACTTGCTCGCCGATCAACCAGCGCTCTTTTGCCATCTTGGTGCCGACGGCGCGTGGGATGCACGGGTGCTGGGCTGGGTCAACGCGGTGCGCGAACGCGTGCGCACCGGCGTTAGCGCGCCGCGCGACATCGCCGACGTGCGCACGCTGTTGGATGACATGCGCTTGATCAAGGACGAGCACGAACTTGCCACCATGCGCCGCGCGTGTGAGATTTCCGCCGGCGCGCACATCCGCGCCATGCGCGCGGCACGCCCCGGCGTGGGGGAGCACCAAATCGAAGCGGAGCTTCTACACGAATTTCGCCGCCACGGCTCGCAAGCGCCGGCGTACACCTCGATCGTCGCTGGCGGAGCGAATGCTTGCGTGCTGCACTACGTCGCCAACGATGCCACGGTAAAAGGCGGCGATTTGTTGTTGATCGACGCCGGCTGCGAGCTTGATGGTTATGCTTCCGACATCACTCGCACCTTCCCGGTCAATGGGCGCTTTAGCGGCGCGCAAAAAGCGGTGTACGAGTTGGTGCTGGCGGCGCAAGCCGCCGCGATGGTGCAAGTCAAACCCGGTGCGAAGTGGAATGAACCGCACGACGCGGCGGTAAAAACCCTGGCGCAAGGCATGCTCGATTTAAAGCTGCTGACGGGCAACCTCGACGAGGTGCTGGAAAAAGAAAGTTATCGCCAGTTTTACATGCATCGTACCGGCCACTGGCTGGGGCTGGATGTGCACGACGCCGGCGACTACAAGCGCGATGGCCAATGGCGCACGCTGGCGCCGGGCATGGTGCTGACCGTGGAGCCGGGGTGTTACATCCGCCCCGCGCCCAACGTGCCCGCCGAATTTCACCACATCGGCGTGCGCATCGAGGACGATGTGGTGGTGACGGCCGCTGGCTATGAGGTGCTCACCGCGGCTGCGCCGAAAGCCATCCAAGACATCGAAGCCTTGATGGCGGCGCGTTAGCGCCGAAACCCCGTGAATGTCGACACCGACATCGCCATCATCGGCGGCGGCCCCGTCGGCGCGGCGCTGGCGTTGGCGCTGCGCGATAGCGATTTTAGCGTCACCGTGCTAGAAGCGCGCGCCGCGGCCGGCAGCGACCCGCGTCCGCTGGCGCTGGCGCACGGCAGCCGCCTCACGCTGGAGCGCATGGGCGCGTGGGCCGCGCTACGCCCAACGCCGATCAACCACATACATGTTTCCCAGCGGGGCGGTTTCGGCCGCGTGGCCATGCACGCCGACGAAGTGGGCGTGCCCGCGCTGGGCTACGTCGCGGATTACGGCGCGGTGCAGGCCGCGCTGACCAAAGCCGTGCGCGAGCAGGCGGCGCGCTGCGTGTATCGCGAAGGCGCACGCGCCACGGCGATACACCACGACGGCGAAGTCAATCGCATCGAATACACGCTGGACGGTATACCCGCAACCCTCGCCGCGCGGCTCACCGTGGTCGCCGATGGCGGTGACATCGACGGGCTTGCTCCGCCCAAGGTGGTCGACTACGGACAGTGCGCGCTCACCGCGCGCGTACGCACGCGGCTAGCGCACCAAGATACCGCGTACGAGCGATTTACCGCGCAAGGCCCGTTAGCCTTATTACCCTTCGGCGATGAAATGGCGCTGGTGTGGACGCTCACACCCGCGCCTGCCGAAGTCTTAAAAGACGTTGATGATCAAGGCTTTCTGGCTGCGTTGCGAGAGGCCTTCGGCGCGCGCCTGGGTGACTTCACCCAGGTTGAGCAACGCGCCTGTTATGCGCTTAGCTTGCGTACCGCGAGCCCCGGCCAGAAACCGGGGATCGTCACCATCGGCAACGCCGCGCAAACCCTGCATCCGGTGGCGGGGCAAGGGTTTAACTTGGGGCTGCGTGATGCGTGGGAACTCGCGCACCTGTTGCGTGCGAGCGCTCCGAATTTGATCGCCGCGCCCGACACCCTGCGCCGTTTTAGTGCGCGCCGCCGCGCCGATCGGTACGCCACGATAGCCGCGACGCACGGCCTGGTGCGTTTGTTTTCCAACGATTTTTTTGCGGCGAGCGCGTTGCGCGGCGCGGGCATGGCATTACTCGGCAGTATCGCGCCCGCGCGCGATTTTCTGGCGCGGCGCATGATCCACGGCGTGCGTATTTGATGGTGAAAACAAATCCAGGCGCCGCGCACTACCATATCCGCGTGTAAATGCAATAGGGTGTAGCAGAGGGTTTGCAAATTTTTTCGCCGCTCGCGTTAAAACCATACGCCGAGCAATCTTCTAGCGAGATGTGCGCAAGTGGCGCGCGAACAATTTTGTGTAAGTACCTATTATTACGCCGGGTTTGGCCGCGAAAAAATTTTTCGCAAGGCGCGAGGTGTCGTGTTAGTGCCAACTCAAGCGCGCACGAAAAAAAATTTCTGGAACTACTTTGCATGGCGCGTGACGAGGATTAGAATCGCGTCCTTCCCCTTCAACCACCTGTGAGCCCAACAACAACGCCGCTGACGCATCTATGCAAATCGGGTCGCACAAAATCAAGAATAAATTAGTGGTTGCGCCGATGGCGGGCGTCACCGACCGGCCGTTTCGCCAGTTGTGCAAACAAATGGGCGCGGGCATGGCGGTCTCCGAAATGGTGGCGAGCAATTCGCTGCTGTGGGGTTCAGAAAAAACGCGCCGCCGCGCCAATCACGACGGCGAGGTCGATCCGATTTCCGTGCAAATCGCTGGCGCCGATCCGCAAATGTTGGCGGATGCGGCACGTCATAACGTCGATAACGGCGCGCAGATCATCGACATCAACATGGGTTGTCCGGCAAAAAAGGTGTGCAATGTGATGGCGGGCTCGGCGTTGTTGAAAGACGAGCCGCTGGTGGCGCGCATCCTCGGCGCGGTGGTGAATGCCGTTGACGTTCCGGTAACGTTAAAAATCCGCACCGGTTGGGACCGCGACAACAAAAACGCGGTGACCGTGGCGAAAATCGCCGAAAAATCAGGCGTGCAAGCGCTGGCGATCCACGGCCGCACGCGTGCCTGCGGATTTTCTGGCGAGGCGGAATACGACACCATTGCCGAGGTGAAGTCTGAAATCAACATTCCGGTGATCGCCAATGGCGACATCGCGACGCCGGAACAAGTCAAACACGTGCTCGATTACACCAAAGCCGACGCGGTGATGATCGGCCGCGCTGCGCAGGGCCGGCCGTGGATGTTTCGCGAGATCAATCATTATCTCGATACCGGCGAACATCTACCGCCGCCGGAGGTCCGCGAAATTCACCGCGTGCTGCTGGCGCATCTGCACGATCTTTACGGTTTTTATGGCGAGCAGCGCGGCGTGCGCGTCGCTCGCAAGCATATCTCGTGGTACAGCAAGGGGTTGGCGGGCTCGGCCGCGTTTCGTCACGCGATGAATCAGCTCGAGACCTGCCAAGAACAACTAGCGGCGGTGGACGCGTTTTTTAACGAACTGGCCGATCGCAGCCGTCACCTGATCTATTGTGAGGACCTAGCGGCATGATGATGAACGACAATGAAATGGCCCGCACGGTACGCAGGGCCATCGACGTTTACTTTAGGGATTTGGATGGCGAAAAAGTGAGCGGGGTCTACGACATGGTCATCAACAGCGTGGAAAAACCGCTGTTGGAATCGGTGTTGACCCGTGTGCGCGGCAACCAAACCCATGCCGCGCAAATGCTGGGTTTGAATCGCAATACCTTGCGCAAGAAGATGAAGGCGCACGGCATCAAGTTCTGACGGCGCGCGAGGTGAGGCGTGAGGCGTGAGGCGTAATGGCTGCGGTCAAACAGGCGCTGATCAGCGTATCCGACAAAACAGGTATTGTTGAATTCGCGCGGGCGTTATCCGCGCTGGGCGTGGCATTGCTCTCCACCGGCGGCACCGCCAAACTGCTCGCCGACGCGGGGTTGAGGGTCACCGAGGTCGCCGACTACACCGGCTTCCCGGAAATGCTCGACGGGCGGGTGAAAACCCTGCACCCGAAAATCCACGGCGGTTTGCTGGCGCGGCGCGAAGAACCCGCGCATCTTAACGCCATCAAAGTCGCGGGCATCCCCACCATCGACTTGCTGGTGGTGAATCTTTATCCCTTCGCGCAGACGGTAGCCAAACCCGGCTGCACGCTGGAAGACGCGATTGAGAACATCGACATCGGCGGCCCGGCGATGGTGCGCTCGGCCGCCAAAAACTGGCGCGGTGTGGGCGTGGTGGTGGAGCCCGCGCAGTACGCGGCCGTGCTTGACGAAATCAAACGCAGCGGTGCGCTGTCGGATGAAACGCGTTTTCAGTTGGCGGTGGCGGCGTTTAACCGCATTTCCAATTACGACGCCTCGATCAGCGATTATTTGTCTTCGCTCAAAGCCGACGGCACGCGCGCCGACTATCCGGGCCAGGCCAACGGCCGTTTTATCAAGCTGCAGGATCTGCGTTACGGTGAAAACCCGCATCAAAGCGCGGCGTTGTATCGCGATATTTATCCCGCGCCGGGTTCGCTGGTGCTGGCGAAACAACTGCAAGGTAAGGAACTCTCATATAACAACCTGGCCGATGCCGACGCGGCATGGGAATGCGTCAAGTGTTTCGACGAGCCCGCGTGCGTGATCATCAAACACGCCAACCCATGCGGGGTAGCGATCGGCCGCGATTGCGGCGAGGCTTACGCCAAAGCGTTCGCCACCGATCCGACTTCGGCTTTCGGCGGCATCATCGCGTTTAACCGTCCGGTCGACGCGGCGGCGGCGCAGGTGGTGTCCAAACAATTTGTCGAAGTGCTGATCGCGCCGGCGTATGCGGCGGACGCGCTCACCGTGCTCGCCGCCAAAGCCAACGTGCGGGTGCTGGAAATTTCGCTAGCCCAAGTCAAGCGCGATGCCAAAAACGCTTGGGAACTAGGTCGCAATGCGATGGATGTCAAACGCATCGGCTCCGGTCTGTTGATGCAAAGCGCGGACAACCGGGAAGTGCAAACCGACGAGCTTAAAGTCGTCACGAAAAAACAACCGACGCCGCAACAACTCAACGACCTGATGTTCGCTTGGCGCGTCGCCAAGTACGTGAAGTCGAACGCCATCGTGTTCTGCGCCAACGGCCAAACCCTGGGCGTGGGCGCCGGGCAAATGAGCCGCATCGATTCCGCGCGCATCGCCTCGATCAAAGCGGAAAATGCCAAGCTCACGTTGCAGGGCTCGGTGGTGGCCTCGGACGCGTTTTTCCCGTTCCGCGACGGGCTCGATGTGGTGGTCAAAGCCGGGGCGATTGCGGTGATCCAGCCCGGCGGCAGCGTGCGCGACGATGAAGTGATCCAGGCCGCGGATGAGCAGGGCGTGGCGATGGTGTTTACGGGTGTGCGGCATTTTAGACATTGAGTGAGGGGTGAGGCGTGAGGCGTGAGGCGTCAAAACCAGTGTTGTACGCGATTGGGCTGTTGCGCCTCACGTCTCACGCTTCACGCCTCACGTCAAAATGAAACTCCTAGTCATCGGCTCCGGCGGCCGCGAACACGCGCTGGCGTGGCGCCTGGTGCAATCCCAACGCGTGTCGAAAGTCTACGTCGCGCCCGGTAACGCCGGCACCGCCCAAGAAGAAGGCCTGGAAAACATCACGCTCACCGCCACCGCCGATCTCATCGCCTTTGTGCAAAAAAACGAGGTCGCGCTAACCGTGGTCGGGCCCGAAGCGCCGCTGGCCGACGGCGTGGTCGATGCATTTCAAGCGGCTGGCTTGCGCATCTTCGGCCCCACGCAGCGCGCCGCGCAACTGGAAAGCTCCAAGGATTTTTCCAAGAGTTTTATGCAGCGCCACGGCATCCCCACCGCGGCGCACGCGACGTTTACTGATGTTGCACAAGCGCACGCCTACATCGATAAACAAGGCGCGCCAATCGTGATCAAAGCCGATGGGCTTGCCGCCGGCAAAGGCGTCGTCGTCGCCATGACGCTCACCGAAGCGCACGCCGCCGTCGACATGATGCTGGTCGATAACAAAATGGCGATTCGACACAATGAGGCGGGCGCACGCGTGGTGATCGAGGCCTTTCTCGATGGTGAGGAAGCGAGTTTTATCGTGCTGGCCGACGGCAAACACGCGTTGGCGCTCGCCAGCAGCCAGGATCACAAGCGGCTTAACGATGGTGACGCCGGCCCCAACACCGGCGGCATGGGCGCGTATTCGCCGGCGCCGGTGGTCACGCCCGCGATCCACGCCAAGGTGATGCGCGAGGTGATCCTGCCCACGCTCGCCGGCATGGAAAAAGACGGCATGCCGTACAGCGGCTTTCTCTACGCCGGCTTGATGATCGGCACAGACGGCAACATCAACACGCTGGAATTTAACTGCCGCATGGGCGACCCGGAAACGCAGCCGATCATGATGCGGCTAAAAAGCGATCTGGTCGATTTGATCGAACACGCCATTGACGGCACGCTCGATAAATGCGAGGCCGAGTGGGATCCGCGCGTGGCGCTGGGCGTGGTGATGGCCGCGCACGGCTACCCCGATAATCCGCGCAAGGGCGATGTCATTCGCGGCTTGCCCGACGCCGCGCAGAACGAAGCCGATTACCACGTGTTTCATGCCGGTACCGCGCTTAGCAATAACGCCGTCGTCGCTAGCGGCGGACGCGTGTTGTGCGTGACCGCGTTGGGGCACAACGTGCGTACCGCGCAAAAACGCGCGTACGAGATCGCCGCGCAGATTCATTTCGATGGCATGCATATGCGCCGCGACATCGGTTATCGCGCGATCGCCGTCAGCGCACCGCGCAAGCCATAGAAAATATTCAATAAAATCAAATACTTACATTTTTGCAGCGCTGGGCATCAACACTGCCTCGAAGCGCGCATGACTTAACGGCAATGCATTAGCCACGGAAGACACAGGGGAACACAGAGAACGGCAAAACCTGAACTTTCCTCTGTGTTCCCCTGTGTCTTCCGTGGCAAAGTTTCCACGTTTAAGCCAAGCTTGGATGAGCAAAACGATTTTCGACGCGGCAGACGAAGGTCATCTCTACACGTTGCGCGCGCGTCTTGCGCAATAAATGATTGTTGCCTTTCGCCAAAACGGTTTCACCGTCGATCGGAGCGGCTCGCACCAAGTGCGTCCAACGGTTTATTTACAAAACATCGGCGCTGCGCCGCGCTGAGGTATGCTTGCGGCAATGGATACCGCGCTCGTTAAAACTTATCTCGGAAGTTTGCAAAACCGCATTGTCGATGGATTGACCGCGCTCGACGGCCAGCCGTTTAGGCGCGACGCCTGGACTAGAGAACAAGGCGGCGGCGGCACCACTTGCATCCTCGAAGAAGGTCATCTGTTCGAGCGCGCCGGCGTGGGCTTTTCGCATGTGTTCGGTGACAACCTGCTGCCGACGGCCTCCGCCGCGCGGCCGGAGCTAGCGGGGCGTTCGTTCGAGGCGATGGGCGTGTCGCTGGTGCTGCATCCGCGTAACCCGTATGTGCCGACGGTGCATCTGAATGTGCGTTTATTTTGCGCGGTGAAGCAGGGGGCGGACGCGGTGTGGTGGTTCGGCGGCGGCATGGATTTGACGCCGTATTACGGCTTCGAGGAAGACGCGCGGCATTTTCACCGAACCTGCCGCGATGCGTTAATGCCGTTCGGCCCGGAACTGCACCCTAAATTCAAACAATGGTGCGACCGCTATTTTTTCCTGAAGCATCGCAACGAGCCGCGCGGCATCGGCGGCATTTTTTACGACGACGTGCACACGCCCGATTTCGCAACCTGTTTTGCGATGATGCAAAGCGTGGGCGATCATTTCTTGCCGGCGTATGTGCCCATCGTCGAGCGCCGCCGTGCGTTGCCCTACGGCGAGCGCGAACGCGCGTTTCAAGCCTATCGCCGCGGGCGTTACGTCGAATTTAATCTGGTCTACGACCGCGGCACGCTGTTCGGTTTGCAATCGGGCGGGCGCAGCGAATCGATCTTGATGTCGCTGCCGCCGCTGGTGCATTGGCGCTACGACTGGCGGCCCGACCCCGGTTCGCGTGAAGCCGAGTTGTACAACAAATTTCTGGCGGCTCGCGACTGGCTATAAAAAACACAATAAAATCAAATACTTACATATTTAAATGTTGACGCGACGCGATTGCTTGCTGTGGCTCGGGTTTTTGCCCTCGCTGCTGTACACGCTACCGGTGTTGGCCCACGACGCCTTAATCCAAGCCGCCGCGCGCGGCAACACCGCCGAAGTCAAACGCCTGCTCGATACTGGCGTGCCGGTCAACGCGCGCGACGCGCGCGGACGCAACGCCGCGCTCGCCGCCACCGAGGGCGGGCACGTCGAAGCGGCGAAGCTGCTGATCGCGCGCGGCGCGGACGTTAACGCGCAAAACGACATCCGCAACAGCGTGTTTTTACTCGCCGGCGCGCGCGGCCACACCGAAATCGTGCGCGCCGCGCTGGCCGCCGGGGCCAACCTTAAATCCACTAATCGTTTTGGCGGAACCGCGCTGATCCCCGCCTGCCACTACGGCCACGTCGACACCGTGCGCTTGCTGCTCACCACCGCGATCGATGTCAATCACTACAACAACCTGGGCTGGACCGCGCTGCTGGAAGCGGTGATTTTGGGTGACGGCGGCGCGCGCCATGCGGAAATCGTCAAACTCTTGATCGCGCATGGTGCCAACGTCCATCTGCCCGACAAACAAGGTGTGACACCGCTCACGCACGCCGAACAGCGCGGCCAGCGTGTGATTGCCGAGTTGTTGCGCGCGGCGGGCGCGCGTGGGCGTTGAGGCTAAACGCATGCCTGCGCCTGCCAGCCTCGTATGCGACCTCGACGGCACGCTAAGCGACCCGGTGCTCGGCATTGGCCACTCGATCAACCACGCCCTCACGCATTTTGGTTACGCGCCGATCAGCGAACATGAGGTGTCGCAATATGCACGGCGTCGATCATGATCGGCGATCGCGCGGTAGATATCGATGCCGCAAAACACAACGGCCTACGCGCCATTGGCGTGCTCTGGGGCCACGGTTCGCGCGCCGAACTCGAAGCCGCAGCGCCGCATCGTTTGCTGCACGCGCCCAGCGAATTGGCGGCGCTGCATGCGGGCGCGTTCGGGTAACATCCAACGCGATCATGACCACACTGGAATCCATCGCCCAACGTTTTCAACGTATCGCACCCGCAGGGCTGCGCTGGTCGCTGCGCGTGGTCGACACCCGCACGGAGCAATTGGCGGTGCGCGACGACGTGGTGCAGCCGCTCAATCTGGAGGAAGACCGCGGCGCGATGGTCACCGTGTTTGAGCGCGGCGGCAGCGGCTACGCGGCAAGCGCCGATTTAAGCGACGCTGGGCTTACGCGCGCGCTCGAACGCGCCCGCGCGTGGGCGCAAGCGAGCGGCGGGCGCAGTGTCGCCGATTTTGATCAAGCACCGCTTGCCGCCACGCGCGGCGAGTATGCCTCGCCGCTGCAAACGGCATGGGACGCCATCCCGCTCACCGAAAAATTCGACACCTTGCGTGCGGCGTGCGCGGGGCTCAATGTCAGCGAAAAAATCGTCGACCGCCACGCGTGGTTGTGGCACACGCAAAGGGATGCACTGTATGTCACCTCGGCGGGCGCGCACAACCGACAGCATTTTGAATTCGTGGTGCCAATGTTGTCCGCCACCGCCAACGCCGGCGCGCAAACGCAAACCCGCACCTTGGGCGGCATGACGCATTGCGGGCAAGGCGGCTGGGAGATCGTTGCGAGCAGCGGCTTTACCACCGCGGCGCAAACGGTGGCGGACGAAGCGCTGCAATTGCTCGCCGCGCCGGATTGCCCGTCGGGCACGATGGATTTGCTGGCCGCACCCGATCAAATGGTGCTGCAAATTCACGAGTCGATCGGGCACCCGCTGGAGTTGGATCGCATTTTGGGTGATGAGCGCAACTACGCCGGCACCAGCTTTGTTACGCCAGATATGTTCGGCCGCTATCAGTATGGCTCGGCGCTGCTCAACGTGACGTACGACCCGACGCGCCCGGAGCAAATCGCGAGCTTTGCCTTCGATGACGAAGGGCTGCCCGCCACGCGCGAATATTTGATCCGCGACGGCATTTTGCAACGCGGACTGGGCGGCGGCACTTCGCAATGGCGTAGTGGTTTGCCTGGTGTCGCCACCGCGCGCGCGACAAATTGGAATCGCCCGCCGATGGACCGCATGTCCAATCTCAATGTCGAGCCGGGCGCATCGAGTCTTACCGACATGATCGCCTCGGTCGAACGCGGCGTGCTGATGCGCACCAACCGCTCGTGGTCGATCGACGATTCGCGCAACAAGTTTCAATTTGGCTGCGAGTTCGGGCAGTTGATCGAAAACGGTCGTTTGACGCAGGTGGTGAAAAACCCCAACTACCGCGGCATCTCGGCGACGTTTTGGAGGAGCCTTAAAGCGGTGGGCGCAGCCGATACGTTTGAAGTGCTGGGCACCCCCCACTGCGGCAAGGGCGAGCCCAATCAGGTGATCGACGTCGGCCACGCCGCGCCGCCGTGTTTGTTCGCCGCGGTGGATGTGTTCGGCGGGGCGTGATGCAAGACTACTTTTTTGCGCTGGCCGACGCGTTCGCCTTGTTCACGCGTGGCGACGAAGTGTCGCTCGCCAACTTCGCGGCGGAAGACTCGGATTTTGTGCGTCTGAATAAAAGCGCGGTACGCCAGGCGGGTTCGGTGGAGCAGCGCGCGTTGTCGATCGATCTGATCCACGGCGGCAAACATTGCGGTGGCACGCTCACCTTATCGGGCGATCTCGATGCCGACCGCGAGCACCTGCGGGCTGCGATAGCCCGCTATCGCGAACGCTTGGCGCTGGTGCCCGCCGATCCGCATTTGCTCTACGCCACTGAAGTGCAATCGACGCAGCAAAGCGGCGCCAATCGTTTACCCGCTGACCGCGCCACGGCGATCAACGCGCTCATCGATGCCGGCCGCGGCGCGGACCTAGTCGGCATTTACGCCGCTGGCGGCATTTACCGCGGCTTTGCCAATTCGCTCGGCCAACGCAATTGGTACGCGAGCCACACCTTTAACGCCGACTGGAGTTTTTATCTGGCGGGCGACAAGGCGGTGAAAACCGGTTATGCGGGTTTCGAGTGGAACGCCGCGGACTTCGCGCGCAAGGTCGATACCGCGCGCGCCGAACTGGCGGCGTTGTCGCGCCCACCGCGCACCATTTCCCCCGGCCGCTACCGCGCCTATCTCGCGCCGGCGGCGTTGTCCGAAATTCTCGGCATGCTCACCTGGGGCGGCTTTGGATTAAAAAGCCAGCGCACCAAGCACACGCCGCTGCTGCGCATGCTCGAACAAGGCGCAGCCTTGTCCGAGCGCGTCACACTGAGCGAAAACACGCGCGAGGGCGTGGCGGCGAATTTTCAGACGGCGGGTTACGTCAAACCCGACGGCGTCACGCTGATCGAACGCGGGCGGCTCGCCGATTGTTTGGTGTCGCCGCGCTCGGCCAAGGAGTACGGCGTCGCCACCAACGGCGCGGCCGACAGCGAGGCGCCGGAATCGCTCGATCTCGCCGCAGGCGATTTGGCGTTAAACGACGTGCTCAAGCGCCTGGACACCGGTGTTTACGTCAACAACCTGTGGTATCTGAATTACTCCGACCGCGCGGCCGGGCGCATCACCGGCATGACGCGCTTCGCCACGTTTTGGGTCGAGCGCGGCGAAATCGTCGCGCCGCTTAATGTGATGCGCTTTGACGATACGGTCTACACGCTGCTCGGGAATGCGCTTGAAGCGCTCACCGACGAGCGCGACTTTATCCTCGATGCCGGCACTTACGGCGCGCGTTCGACCGGCAGCGTGCGCGCGCCGGGCGCGTTGCTCTCGGCGTTGACGTTTACGCTTTAGCTTCTCCGTTCGTCCTGAGCCTGTCGAAGCCTGTCCTGAGCTTGGTTGAAGGGGACGGACGCGAATTTCGCCGTCCCCATGTCCGAAAACGGCCAGTAGCGGCGGCGCACACGGCGCATAATGCCGCCATGGTGCTCGATCAGCAAAGCTGTTATCAGGCGGTGAAAAGCCACGACGCGCGTTTCGACGGGCGCTTTTTCACCGGCGTCACTTCGACCGGCATTTATTGCCGGCCGGTATGCAGCGCGCGCGTGCCCAAGCGCGAACATTGCCGTTTTTTCGGCAGTGCCGCGGCGGCGGAGGGTGCGGGGTTTCGGCCGTGCCTGCGTTGCCGGCCGGAACTCGCGCCGGGCAACGCCAGCGTCGATGCCAGCCAGCGCTTGGCGCAAGCCGCGGCGAGTTTGATCGAGGATGGTATCGCCTCGGGCAATGGGCTTGCCCATATCGCGGCGCAACTTAACGTGACCGACCGCCATCTGCGCCGCGTGTTCGAGGCGCAGTTCGGCGTGGCGCCGGTGGCGTTCGCGCAAACGCAACGCTTGCTGCTTGCCAAGCGGTTGTTGACCGACACCGCGATGTCGGCCACGGACGTGGCGTTTGCCAGCGGTTTTCAAAGCCTGCGGCGGTTTAACGCCTTGTTTCGCGAACGCTACCGCTTGTCGCCGTCGGATTTGCGCAAGCGCGCGCCGCGCGTTGCGCTGCGTGACGATTTTGCGTTTGAGTTGGCGTACCGGCCGCCGCTCGATTGGGCGCGGCTGCTCGCGTTTCTGGCGGCGCGCAGTGTAACGCTGGTGGAAAACGTGCATAAACAAGCGTATCGCCGCACACTCGCCATTGCCGACGCCGGCGCAGTGCACACCGGCTGGATCGAGGTGCTGCAACACAAAACCAACGCGTTGTTGCAAGTGCGCGTGGCGGCGACCTTGGCCAAAGTGCTGCCGCAAGTGTTGGCGCGGGTAAAACGCGTGTTCGATTTGTCGTGCCAGCCGCAGCAGATCGCCGCGGCGCTGGGGCCGTGGGCCAAGCCCAACGCCGGCCTGCGGCTGCCGGGCGCATTCGACGGCTTCGAACTGGCGGTGCGCGCGGTGCTGGGGCAGCAAATCACCGTGCGCGCGGCGACCACCCTGGCGGGGCGCTTCGCCGCGGCGTTTGGTGACAGCGTGCAAACGCCTTATGCCGAATTGCAGCGCGTGTTTCCGCCGGCGCCAGCAATAGCCGAGCGCAGCATCGATGACATCGCTAAGCTCGGCATTATCGCCACGCGCGCTAAAACCATCCGCGCCTTGGCGCAGGCGGTCGCGGACCAGCGCTTAACACTCGACCCATCGGCTGATGTCGAGGCCACGCTTATGGCGCTTAAGCAAATTCCCGGCATCGGCGAGTGGACGGCGCAATACATCGCGATGCGCGCGCTGGCGTGGCCCGACGCCTTCCCGCATATCGATTACGGCGTGATGAAGGCGATGAACGAAACCAACGCCAAGCGCGTGCTGGCCCGCGCCGAGGCATGGCGGCCGTGGCGCGGCTACGCGGTGATGCACCTGTGGCACTCACTAAAGGAGTAACCATGGACCAGATTACCTATTGTGACTATTACGACAGCCCCTTGGGCAAAATGCTGTTGACCGCCAACGATCATGCGTTAACAGGCTTGCATTTCGTCGGTGAAAAATATTATCCGGCGATCGATCCCGCATGGCGGCACCGCGCGGACGCCAGACTGATCGTACGCATCCGACTACAACTCGACGAATATTTCGCGGGTGATCGCCAGGCGTTCGACATCGCGGTCGAACCGGCGGGCACCGAGTTTCAGCGCGTGGTGTGGCGCGCGCTGCAAAAAATTCCGTACGGCGTGACCGAGAATTACGGCGCTTTGGCAAACCGACCGCATCGCGCGCAGTCGGCGCGGCCAACGGGCGTAATCCGATTTCGATTGTGATTCCTTGCCATCGCGTGATCGGCGCCAACGGGGACCTCACCGGATACGCCGGCGGCATGGCGCGCAAGCAGGCGTTGCTGGGCCTGGAGGCCGCTGCCGCGCGCGAGTTTTGCTTGACGCCATAGCAAAATAAAAATATCAATAAAATCAATAAGTTATGTTAATCCAAAGGAGTAAGGGCAAGCCGCGCTAGACTGCGCGCCGTAGCCTCTGAAAGTCGCGCCTCATGTCAGCCCGTGTGATTGCCGTTAGCGCCAGCCCCGCGCACCATTTTTGCAAAACGCCCGCGATTTTCATCACGCTGGTGCGCGGCGTGGGCGTGGCGGGGGATGCGCACAGCGGCGTGACGGTGAGGCACCGTTCGCGCGTGGCGCGCGATGCCACGCAACCCAATTTGCGCCAGGTGCATCTGATGCATCGCGAGTTGTTCGACGAACTCGCGCCGCGTGGCTTCAATATCGGCGCCGGCCAGTTGGGCGAAAACATCACCACCGAAGCGCTCGATCTGCTGGCGCTGCCCACCGGCGCGCGGCTGCACCTGGGCGCAGCCGCGGTGGTTCAAATCACCGGCCTGCGCAACCCGTGTTATCAGCTCGATAAATTTCGCAAAGGCTTGATGGCGGCGGTGCTGGAGCGCGCGCCCGACGGCACGCTGGTCCGCAAGGCGGGCGTGATGGGTATCGTGATAGCGGGCGGCGAGGTGCGCGCGGGCGACGCTATCGAAGTCGAGCTGCCCGCGTTGCCACATTGCCGGCTCGAAGCGGTGTAAGTGCGCGCCCATAACACCATCACCAACACGCGAGAGCGGCAAGCCGCCACCGCGCGCACGCCGAGCCCGGTTGGCGCGTCCGCCGGAACAACTCAGCCTAAAAATTATCAATTAAATCAAAAAGTTATGCGTGTCATGCCCAGATGGCCAGCGGTCCCTTGCGGGCGCTGGCACATGGCGCACAATGCGCTCAGCGGTCCAACCCCTGCGAGGTGAACGATGACAAACGCGCTAATCCCGTACCTCGGCGGCTGCCACTGCGGCGCGCTCGCTTTCGAATATCGCACCGCGCTGGCGCCCGCGAGTTGGAGCGTGCGCGAATGCCAGTGCGGTTTTTGCCGCGCGCATGGCGCCACCACGACCTCGGACGTCAACGGCGAGCTTACGTTTGAAGTGCGCGATGCGCAGGCGCTGCGGCGATATCGTTTCGGCTCGCGCACAGCGGATTTTTTGTTGTGCGAGCACTGCGGTGTGTACCTGGGCGTGCAAATGCAAACCGCGCGCGGCGCGTGCGGCATCATTAACCTGCGCGCGCTGCGCGCGCAACCGGCAGGTCTGCCCGGCGCGGCGGCGACCCATCTGGACGGCGAGGCCACCGAGCAACGCATCGCACGGCGCGAGTCGCGCTGGACGCCGATGACGGCACTGGTTTAACCTTCTGCAATCGCGCGGCGTGTAGCGGTGAAAACCCTCGGTCTGCTGGGCGGCATGAGCTGGGAATCCACCGTGCCGTATTACCGTCACATCAACGAAGCGGTGCAGGCGAGACTGGGCGGGCTGCATTCGGCGCGGCTCGTGCTCTACAGCGTCGATTTTCACGAGATCGAACAGTTGCAGCACCAAGGCGATTGGGCGGCAGCGGGTCAACGGTTGGCACATGCGGCGCGCGCCTTGCAAGCCGCGGGCGCCGAGGGCCTGGTGTTGTGCACCAACACCATGCACAAGGTGGCGCCGGCGATAGAAGCCGCGGTGAATATTCCGCTGCTGCATATCGCCGATCCGACCGCGCAGGCGATCAAGCAGGCGGGCGTTAGTCAAGTGGGTTTGCTCGGCACGCGCTTTACCATGGAGCAAGATTTTTACAAGGAACGCTTGCGCCAACGGCACGGCCTGCACGTGCTGGTGCCCGGCGAGCGCGAGCGTGAAACCGTGCACCGCGTGATTTACGACGAACTGTGCCACGGCAAAATACTCGATGCCTCGCGCGAGGCTTATCGCGGCATCATGGCGCAACTCGTCGCGCAGGGCGCGCAGGCCATCATCTTGGGCTGTACGGAAATTTCGCTGCTGGTCGCGCAAGAAGATGCCGTGGTGCCGCTGTTCGATACAACGCGCATCCATGCCGAGGCGGCAGCCGCGTGGGCGCTATCGGAGATGTGAAATGAACGCGACCGAGTTGGTCACGCATACGGGCGGCTGCCACTGCGGCCGCGTGCGCTTCGAAGTGCTGGCGCCGGCGGCGTTGGAGGTGTCCGATTGCAATTGCACGATATGCAGTAAAAGCGGCTACCTGCATCTGATCGTGCCCGCCGATCGTTTCAAATTACTCGCGGGCGGAGAGGTGCTGACGAACTATGGCTTTAACACCAATACCGCCAAGCACTTGTTTTGCTCGGTGTGCGGCATCAAATCGTTTTATGTGCCGCGTTCGCACCCGGACGGCTATAGCGTCAATGCACGCTGTCTTGATGTCGGCACCGTAGCGTCGATAACCATCAAGCCGTTTAACGGCCGCGAGTGGGAAAAAGCCGTGGCCGCGGGGACCTTGGATTAACCCGCTTGTGAATCAATCTCTTGGTCTATGATCACCGACACCATACTCGCCGCGCTGCACTACCTATCGATTATTTTGCTGGTGGTGTTCCTCGCTGGTGAGGCGGTGTTGTGCAAGCCGGAATACATCAACGCCGCGACGGTGCGGCGCCTGAGTATTTACGACGCTTTGTATTTCGCGTTTGCGATGGCTGCGCTGGCGACTGGATTGGCGCGCGCGTTTTGGGGCGCGAAGGGTTTTGCGTTTTACAGCGGCAACATTTTTTTCTGGTTGAAGGTCGCAACGTTTGTGCTGATCGGCTTGATGTCGAGCCCGCCGACGCTGGCTTTCGCGCGCTGGCGTAAGCGCCTAAAGCTTGATGCCAGCGCGTTGCCCGCAGCGGACGAAGTTCTGCGCGCACGCCGCTGGGTGTTGCGCGAAGCCCATGTGCTGGTGCTGCTGCCGATATTCGCGGTGCTGATGGCGCGTGGATTTGGGCTATAAAAATATCAATTAAATCAAATACTTACGATAACTGCGTATCACTCGCCCAAATACGCATGTCGCACCTGCTCGTCGTTCAACAACGCCTTGGCCTCGCCCGACAACGTAATGGTGCCGCTTTCCATCACATAACCGCGATCGCAAGTCTGCAGCGCGAGCCGCGCGTTTTGTTCGATCAACAACAGCGTTACGCCCTCGCGCGCCACCGCGCGGATGGTGGCGAAAATGGTTTGCACCACGATCGGCGCGAGCCCCATGCTCGGCTCATCGAGTAGCAACAGTTTGGGTTGACACATCAGCGCGCGCGAAATCGCCAGCATTTGCTGTTCGCCGCCGGAGAGCGTGCCGGCAAGTTGCTTGCGGCGTTCGGCAAGACGCGGGAACGTGGTGTAGGCGCGTTCGCAATCGGCGGCGATGGCGGTTTTGCTACCGTGGTCCCTGTGGTTTCCTTTGCCTTCGCGCACATACGCGCCCATTTCCAAATTTTCTTCCACGGTGAGGCGCGGGAACACGCCGCGCCCTTCGGGCGCCAGCGCGATGCCCAGCCGCACCAATTCAAACGCCGGCTTGCCGGTGATGTCTTGCCCGTTGTAGTGCACGCTGCCGGCGGCGGGGCGCAACAAGCCCGACAACGCCTTTAGCGTGGTGGTTTTGCCCGCGCCATTGGCGCCGATCAGCGTGACGAGTTCGCCCGCGCGCACGATGAGGTCGATGCCCTTCACCGCAGTGATGCCGCCATAGGCGACGCGCAGCCCTTTCACTTCGAGCATCGCGGCGGGCGCGTTACTCAATCGACGCCCCCAGATACGCCTCGACTACCTTCGGGTCGCGCTGTACTTCGGCGGGCGTGCCCTCGGCGATTTTTTTGCCGTAATCGAGCACCGCGACGCGGTCGGTCAAGCCCATCACCAGCTTCACGTCGTGCTCGATCAACAACAGCGTGATGCCGTCGCCGCGGATGCGTTCGAGCAATTGTTTCAGCTCGGCGGTCTCGGTGGCGTTCATGCCGGCGGCCGGTTCGTCAAGCGCCAGCAATTGCGGCTCGGTGGCCAGCGCGCGCGCGATTTCCAGCCGGCGCTGATCGCCATAAGGCAGGCTACGCGCGAGTTCGTTGGCGTGGCGCTCGACGCAGCAGTATTCGAGCAATTCATGCGCGCGGCGCTCGATCGCCGCTTCCTCCGCGCGCATCGCGGGCGAGCGCAGCACCGCGCCGATCACGCCCGCATGGGTGCGCACGTGGCGCCCGACCATCACGTTTTCCAGCGCGCTCATGTTGCCGAACAGACGGATGTTCTGAAACGTGCGCGCGATGCCGGCCTCGGCCACGCGATGCGCCTTGGCGCGGGTCAAGCGGTGCTGGGCAAAGGTGAATTCGCCCGCGTCGGCGCTGTAGACGCCGGTCAACACATTAAACAGCGTGGTCTTGCCCGCGCCGTTGGGGCCGATCAACCCGAAAATTTCGCCGCGCGAAATTGCAAGTGACACGTTATCCAGCGCGGTCAGTCCGCCGAAGCGCTTGGTGATGCCGCTGGCCACCAGCAGCGGCTCAGCCACCGTTTTTCTCCCCGGTCAATTCGCGGCGGCGGATCTTCGACGGCCATAAGCCCGCCGGCCGCAACAACATCATTAGCACCAGCGCGAGACCAAACAGCAACATGCGCAGATCCGCCGGATCGACCACCACGCGCCCGAACCATTGCTGCTGCAGCGGCCCGATGTAACGCAGCGCCTCGGGCAGCGCGGTCAGCAACACCGCGCCCACCACCACGCCCCACACGTTGCCCATGCCGCCCAGCACCACCATGCACAACACCATGATCGAATCGTGCAAGGTAAAACTCTCCGGGCTGATGAAACCCTGAAACGAGGCAAAAAGCCCGCCCGCCACGCCGCCGAAGGTCGCACCCAGGGCGAAGGCGAGCAGCTTCATGTCGCGCGTGTTGATGCCCATCGCGCCGGCGGCGAGTTCATCCTCGCGGATCGCTACCCAGGCGCGGCCGATGCGCGAGCTTTCCAGGCGCCGCGACAACACAATGGTAAGCAGCGCGCAAATCAGAAACACAAAGTAATAACTGTGCACCGGCGCAATGGTGAGGCCGGCGATTTCGTAAGTCTTGTTCAGCGACACGCCGCCCAGGTGCAGCGGGTCGATCAGCGTAATGCCCTGCGGCCCGTTGGTGATATTGATCGGCCGGTTCAGGTTATTTAAAAAAATGCGAATGATTTCGCCAAACCCCAGCGTCACGATCGCAATATAGTCGCCGCGCAGCTTCAACGTCGGCGCGCCGAGCAAGATGCCAAACACCCCCGCCATCAACGCCCCCAGCGGCAACAGCGCGAGAAACGACCAATGTATGCCGAACTGCGGCGAAGCGAGCAGCGCATACGAGTAAGCGCCCACCGCGAAAAACGCGATGTAACCCAGATCAAGCAAGCCCGCGAAGCCGACGACGATGTTAAGCCCCAACGCCAGCATCACAAACAACAACGCCACATCGATAATGCGCACCCAAGCGCGGCCGAGCGTGGCGTCGACGACAAAGGGTAGCGCTGCCAGTGCAATGGCGACGACCGTGTAAGTTAGATAGCGATTTAACGTCAACATCTTAGACGCAGATTTACGCAGATGAACGCAGATTAAAGTCCGTTGACAACTCGCTTAACCTCGACACTAGCGGCGCCAAAATTAATTACCAAACCAACCCGTAGATCTAATGCTTTAAGGTAGTTCAGACACTGTGCCAGGTGTACCTTGTCGAGCCGTTGGACAGCTTTGATCTCGACAATTAGGCTTTCAGCCACAAGGATATCCGCTCCGTAATCCCCTACAACCTCGCCACGATACAAGACCTTCATCGGTCGCTGTTGGTGAGCCGGCAAACCAACGTTTCGAAGCTCAACTAGCAGCGCGTTTTCATAGACCTTTTCAAGAAAACCGATGCCTAATGTTTTTCCAACGCGATAAGCGCATCCGATTACCAGCTCGGTAACCCTATTGATGTCCAAATCTGCGTTCATCTGCGTAAATCTGCGTCAAAAAGCTTTTGCCTTTAAGCCCGATCCCCAGAACGTACCCCCATCAACCCCGACGGCCGCAGCATCAACACCAGCACCAGCACCAAAAACGCGAACACGTCGCGGTAGTTGCTGCCGAACAAACCACCGGTGATGTCGCCGATGTAACCCGCGGCGAGGCTTTCGATGAGCCCCAGCAGCATGCCGCCGAGCATCGCGCCGGGGATGTTGCCGATGCCGCCCAGCACCGCGGCAGTGAATGCCTTGAGCCCCAACATGAAACCCATGAAGTAATGGCCCTGGCCGTAGTAGAGCACCACCATCACGCCGGCGATGGCGCCGATGGCCGCGCCCAGCGCGAAGGTAAACGCGATCACGCGCGTGGTGTCGACCCCCATCAGCCCCGCGACATCGGGGTTTTGCTCGGTGGCGCGCATGGCGCGGCCCATGCGGCTTGTTTTGACGAACCACAGCAGCGCCGCCATGATCGACAGCGCCAGCACAAAAATAAACGCTTGCGTGCTGGTGATTTGCACGCCGCCGATGACGATTTTGGCGGGTTTCACCAGCTCCGGCATGGAGATGTATTGCTTGCCCCAGATCAGCGCGGCTGAATATTGAATCAGGATCGACACGCCGATCGCGGTGATCAATGGCGCCAGGCGCGGCGCGCGCCGCAGCGGACGATACGCCGCGCGCTCGACGAAAAGCCCCAACACCACGCACACCACCATCGCCGCGCCGGCGGCGATCAACAACACCGCAACCCCGGGCAAACTTGCGCCCAGCGCCATCATCACCGACAGCGCCACCAGCGCGCCCACCATCACGATGTCGCCGTGGGCGAAGTTGATCAGCCCCAAAATGCCGTAAACCATGGTGTAGCCCAGCGCCACCAGCGCGTAAATGCTGCCGAGCAACAGGCCGTTGGTGATTTGCTGGAAAAAGATGTCCACGAGTGGTCTACGCCGGGGCTCGCATGTGAAAACGGCACCGCCGGGGTGCCGTTTGCTACTACAGGAAATACCTTACTTCTTGGCGACGTCCGCGGCGTTTGCCGCGGGGGCTGCCTGCGCCGCACCCGGTGTCACGGTTTCCAGCGGCTCCCACTTACCGCCCTTTACCACGTAAATGGTGATGGGGCCGTTGCGCAGATCGCCTTTTTCGTCGAACGCGATGGGGCCGATCACACCGTTGAAATTGGTTTTGCCGACTTCGGGCAGAATTTTCGCCGGCTCCCACGAGCCCGCGCGTTTCATCGCTTCGATAAACACCATCACCGCGTCGTAACCCATCGGCGCGAACAGTTCGACGTCCTTGCCGAATCTTGCCTTGAACTTGGCAAGGAATTCGGCGCCGCCGGGCATTTGCTCCTTGGGCAGCCCCGGGATCGACGCCATGGTGCCTTCGGCCGCATCGCCCGCGAGCTTGATGTAGTTGGGCGTTTGCATGCCGTCGCCGCCGATGAACTTGGCCTTGATGCCGAGCTCCGCCATTTGCTTCACCATCGGGCCGGCTTGCGGATCGATGCCGCCGAACATGATGAGATCGGGGTTGCGGCCCCTGATCTTGGTGAGGATCGCCTTGAAATCGGTGTCTTTATCGGTGGTGTGTTCGCGCGCGACGATTTTGCCGCCGCCGGCCTTGATGGTCGCCTCGAAGTTGTCGGCGAGCCCCTGGCCATAGGCCGTGCTGTCGTCGATCACCGCGATGGTCTTGGCCTTCAACTGGTTAAGCGCAAAGCGCGCCAGCACCGGGCCTTGTTGGCCGTCGTGCGCGACCACGCGGAAGGTCGTTTTGTAACCCTTCAACGTGTAGTCGGGGTTGGTGGAGGCGGGCGAAATTTGCGGTATGCCAGCGTCGGCGTAAATCTTCGACGCCGGGATCGACGCCCCGGAGTTAAAGTGCCCCACCATCGCGGAGATTTTGCTGTCCACCATCTTTTGCGCGACGGTGGTGGCCTTGGTGGGATTGGCTTCGTCGTCCTCCGCTACCATCTCGAACCTGACCGCCTTGCCGCCGATGGTGATGCCCGCCTTGTTGGCGTCTTCAATCGCAAGCTGCACGCCGTTGCGGATGTCGATGCCGATATGCGCCTGCGCGCCGGTGGTGGGCGAGGCCACGCCGATTTTCACGACTTGCACCTCGGGCGCTTTCGCCGCGGGTGCTTCGGCTTTTTGCGCTGCGGGCGGCGCCTTGTCGCCACACGCGCTCAACGCCAAGGCCATCGCCAGGGCGGCGGCGGTATGCATTAACTGTCTGCGATTCATCGGGGGCTCCTGGTGTGTGCTTGTTGTTCGAACTGAAAAATCATTATCAGGCGCGGGGTGGGGGTTGTCAATTTTGGCTAGTCACCGGATGCGCCGCGATCAAGTTGCGCCATCTGGTTTTAGTGGTAATCATCCTCACGTTGATGCCGCACCGCGAGCACAGTCACCGTGGCCGGTGCTTCGATTTCGAACAGCGCGACGTAGCCTGCCGTTCCGAACGGGATTAGCAAATCCCGCAGTCCTTGATCGAAAGGCGGCACTCTACGGCACGAATAGGGTGTTAAGGCCAGCAGGGCGAGCCCGGCTTCTATAGCTTCCAGCGCTCGTTGCCCTGCCTCGAGGTCTTTCGTGGCGAGGAAATCGTGCAACCGCAGGAGGTCTTCTTCAGCTTCAGGCGTTAGCCAGACTTTGTAGCCGCTCATCCACGCGCGGCGCGTTTGGCTTTTTCAAGGCGGCTACGCAGCTTACGGATAACCGCATCCGCCGACACGTATTGGCCCGTACGCTTTGCTTTGGCGCGGCTCGCGAGACCGCGGGCAATGAACGCCTGCTGGGCACGGCGTTGCTCGATGCTGCGCGATACCGCATCGAGCACGAAAGCCGACAGTGTTTCGCCTTCGGCAAGCACGGCTTCCGCCGAAGCGCGCAGTTCGGGACTGACACGCAGAGGGGGTAGGGTGGTGGTTTTCATGGGCATTCAAAAATGCATCGCAAGTGCGATGCATTATGCGTCGCGGCAAGTACGTTGTCCATTGTATTAGCGCCGTTTCGACTTGCGCGCCGCCTTACCCCGCACCTCCACCCCCGCCCACGGCTCCAAATAAGTCACCAGCGAAGTCATATCGCGCTTGCCGCCCCCCTGGTTGTAGGCAAACTGCCACAACTGACGCGCGGCGCTGCCGACGATCATCGGCATGCCCAAGGCTTGGCATTCCTCGATAGCGAGGCCGATGTCCTTGCACGCGCCGGCGATGGGGAATCCGAAATCGAACTTGCGCGTCAACACCGCGCGCGGGATTTTGTCTTCGGTGGCAGTGTTGCGGCCGCTGCCGGCGTTGATGACATCGATCATCAGATCGGGGTCGAGGCCGGCTTTCGCGCCCGCGACCAGCGCTTCGAGACTCATCGCCAGCGCGGTTTGTGAGAGCAGGTTGTTGAGCAGCTTTAACAACTGTGCTTGCCCCGGCTCGCTGCCGGCGATAAACACTTTGCCGAAGATTGCCAGCGTATTGCGCAAGCCGGCAACGATATTGGGTTTGCCCGCGACCATTACCGCCAGCGTGCCCTTTTCCGCGCCGGTGGCGCCGCCGGAGACCGGCGCATCGATCAAGGTGATGCCGCTCGCGCGCAGCGAGGCGGCGACTTCTTTTTCCACCTTGGAGCCGGTGGTGGAAAGGTCGACGACGATTTTGATTTTTTTGCCGCGCTTCACGCCCTGTTCGCCGAGCGCCACTTCGCGCAGCACCGCGGGCGCGGGCAAGCTAGTAAACACCACGCGCGCATGGTCGGCCACCTTACGCGGATGTTTTGCCACGCGCGCGCCAAGTTTTGCCAGGGTTTTTACCGCCGCTGCATTAACGTCGTAAACAATCAACGGGTAGCCGCGTTCGATCAGCCGCCGCGCCATGCGCCCGCCCATCACGCCCAAGCCTATAAAACCGGTGAGTTCTGCTGTTGCCGCCATGACCTGCTCCATTAAATCAAGGTGAAGTCGCGAATTCTACGCAGATTTGACCGCTTGCCCGTATCTGGCTAGTCTTTGCCTACTGCTTGATCAAATGGTGAGGCCATGAACGCACCCAATCCGCAACTGCTGGTGGAAATCCCCTATACGCTGAATAACGGTCAAAAGCTGATCAACGAAACCTACGGCCGCGGCAATTTGGAGCGCCGCACCGAAGGCACGCGCGACCCGCGCCCGATGCCGATGGAAAACGGGCGGCCGATCGCGGCCTCGTTCAAGCTCGAAGAAGCGGGTTTTGTGTTCGTCGAACACAAAACCCAAATGAAAAACTTTTTCGACGCGGCGGAATTGAAATCGGTGTACTACGCGGAGGTCGAAGCCTTGATCAAACGCGAATCGGGCGCCACCCGCGTGGTGATTTTCGATCACACGCTGCGTTCGGGCGACCATGACGAACGCCAAGAAAAATTAATCCGCGAGCCGGTGATTTCCGCGCATAACGATTACACCGAATGGTCGGGCCCGCAGCGCGTGCGCGACTTGCTGCCGAACGAAGCCGACGAACTGCTCAAAAAACGTTTCGCCATCGTCCAGGTGTGGCGTGCGATCAACCAGCCGATCGAATCCAACCCGCTGGCAATGGCCGATGCGCGCAGCATCGCCGCCGAGGATTTGCTGATCGCCGAGCGGCGCTACCCGGACCGCGTGGGGCAGACCTATCGCCTGGCCTACAACCCCAAGCATCGTTGGTATTATTTTCCGAAAATGACGCGCGACGAAGCGTTTGTGTTCAAGGTCTACGATTCGGCCAAAGACGGCCGCGCGCGTTTCACCGCGCATACGTCGTTCGTCGACCCCAACACGCCGCCCGGCGCGCCGCCGCGGCAAAGCATCGAGATGCGCGCGCTGGCGTTCTTTTAGCGGTTGCTGGCGCAACGATCATTGGCAAAACAAGAACGTTAGGGGAGATCAGGTGATGGTGCTTAAGGAAGCGCTGAATAAGTCCCCGATTGCTCTGTAAACGCGAATTCCAGTGGTACGTTCTGATTGGGAGGACGTATTCGCGAGCCACGAGGCAAGACATGAAACAAATGACGCTGGCAGCAGTGAGCGGATTTGAAAAGCACAGCCGCGCCACGCGCAAGGCG
>Ga0194132_10001515_pt1 | contig 46771 bp, 51 predicted proteins | sample TA2KigOf80mmetaG_FD_148612 | JGI IMG/M metagenome (GOLD analysis project Ga0194132, IMG submission 148612) | Freshwater microbial communities from Lake Tanganyika, Tanzania - TA2015054 Kigoma Offshore 80m | ecosystem: Environmental > Aquatic > Freshwater > Lake | place: Tanzania: Lake... | reverse complement strand
CACCTGGCCCATCGCAGTCTCACTGCTCATCGTTTGCTCCTTCACTCTAGAAGAAGCCACCATTCCCGAAAGTGCGAAAGATTCTGTACGTTATCGCGGAAGGTGACGCCCGCCCGCAGCACATGGTCGAACCACGCCTTCAGCGTCGAGGCGATGCCGAAATTGTACATGGGGGCGCCGATCACGATCGTGTCCGCCGCCTTGAGCTCGGCGATCAGCTCGTCGGACAGCGCCTGGGTCGCGGCCTGGGCCGCGTTCTCGGGCGTGCCGCCGCGGATCGCGGTCGCGCCGTCGAGGTTCAGGTGCGGCACCGGGTCGGTGCCGAGGTCGCGGGCAACGACCGACACCCCGGGATCCTGCCGGCGCAGCGTCGCGAGGGTCTCCTCGACGAGCTGGGTGGAAACGGACGCGCCGCCGAGGGCGCTGCTGGTGATCACGAGGATTTTCGACATGAGAGCCTCCGTAGGGCCGCCTTGCGGCGAAGTGATGGGCTCAAGGTAGTGTTGCTCTCCCAGCACCAGAACGTGCAAAATCTGCATCTGTCTGTTGCCCGAAGAGGAACACATGCTCGATCTCGAGGATCTCAGGAGCTTCGTCGAGGTGGTCGAGGCCGGCGGCTTCAACCGCGCCGCGACCCGGCTCGGCATCTCGAAATCCATCGTCAGCCGCCGCATCGGCCGCCTGGAAGCCGAACTCGGGACGCAGCTCCTCAGCCGGACCACGCGCGGCATCGCCGCGACCGAGAGCGGCCTCGAGTTCAAGGCGCGCGGCGAGAGGATACTGGCCGAGCTCGACGAGGCGCGCGACGCGCTGGTCAATCGCGGCGGCGAGGTCGCCGGCCGGCTCCGCGTGTCGCTGCCGCTGACCTTCGGCGTGAAGCACGTCTCGCCGATCCTGGCCGGGCTCGCGGCGCGCAATCCAAGGCTCGAGATCGATGTCTCCTCGACCGACCGCCTGGTCAACCTCGTCGACGAGCGTTTCGACGCCGCGGTCCGCATCGGCAGCCTGCCGGATTCGAGTTTGGTCGCGCGCCGCCTCACCGATGCGCGCTCGGTGCTGGTCGCCAGCCCCGCCTATCTCCAGCGCAAAGGAACGCCGAAGACGCCGCGCGATCTCTCAGGCCATGACTGCCTGATCTACACCGGCACCGTGATCTCCAACTGGCAGTTCCAGTCGGGCAAGCAGCGCCTCTCGGTCAAGCCGGAAGGGCGCCTTCGCAGCGACAACAGCGAGGTGCTGCTCGAATGGGCGGCCGCCGGACTCGGCATCGCCAACATGCCGACCTTCTATCTCGCCGACGCGATCGAGCGCGGCCGCGTGAAGCCGCTCCTCATCGACCATCCGACGCCGGATTTCGGCATCTATGTCGTGCTGCCGCCCGGCCCCTTCGTCCCGGCCAAGACGCGCCTCTTCGTCGACGCGCTCGTCGAACGCTTCAAGGGCGAACCGGATTGGGACCGCTGCCTCGCCGCAACGCGCAGCCGCGCATCGTAGCGAAGAGGCCGCAGAGAGGCTCACGAGGGCAGCGGTCCGCCCTCCTCGGGAGAAGCGTGGATCGACGCGGCACAGATGCGTCCCACGCCGAGGGGCCTTACTGAACGATGTCGTAGGCGACGCCGTGGTACGCATGACGACGTGCCTAGGGGAATCCCACCTGGGTGCCCGAGCGAGGTCGACACCGCGCCGGCGCGCCTCGATTTTCACCCTCCCTGCCTTCCGATCCGGGGGCCCCTAGGGGTTTCCCCTAGGTGCTCGCGCGGCGTGGACGAAGACGCGCCCGACGCCGAGATTAGGTCAAGTTTTAGCCAAGTTATCGGATCTGCCCTTGAGCATCTCCATGCCGCGTCTGCTGACTCCCTATCCGTTGTGGCTGGCAACCGGCGCGGCGATCGGCGTCGTCGCGGGCGATTTCGTCTTCCCGGTCGCCACGCATGTCTTCGGCGCGCCCGGAGGAGATCTTGTTCTCGGCTTGGGCGGCGCGGCTTTCGCGGCCGTGCTCTACGAAATCGCGAATATCCGAGGGCGATGGTGATGAGGGCGACGCCGGGCTTCTCGCCGCGCCGCGCAATCGAGCAGGGCCGGCTCCCGCCGGATGACGCGGCAATGGCCGCGCTTCTCCTCCGGCGAGGAGCAATTGTCTTGTCCGACGCCTATGCCCCTATGGGCGTTCCGGCACAAGGACGTCACGCCACCCACGCCGGCGCGGCAATCCCCGACTCCGAGGGCGGCCCTGCACCCGCGCGACGGAGGCACCGCTCGTGACCTCGATCGGCGGCGTCGGCACGCTCGCGCAGAATCTGCTGCTGAGAAGCACCGTCCGCAACATCCAGGGCGAGCTGGACAGGGTCCAGATACAGATCGCCTCCGGCAAGAAGTCGGACGTGTATTCGGGCCTCGGCGCGACGTCCCACTCGACGCTCGCTCTCCACCAGCAGAAGCAGGAGGTCCAGAACTACCGCGACAACATCGCGGCCACGCGCGCGCGCCTCGGCGTCATGGATCACGCGATGACGCGGCTGACGGAGATCGCGACCGAGTTCCGCGCGAAGTTCCTGCAGAACCGCACCTACATGGACGCCGATCCGACGGTGCGCGCGGTCTTCCAGCAGGAAGCGCAGGCCGCGCTCAGGGAGATCAACCAGATCCTGAACGCCCAGTACGGCGGCGACTATCTCTTCTCCGGCCGCCTGACCTCGGTGCCGCCGATGATCGATCCGGGCGAAATCACCGTGGCCGGCACGCCGCTTCAGGTGCTGAACAGCGTCATCAACACCGGTCCCGCCACGAACTACGCGGCGAACGGCGCCGCCACGGCCTTCAATGCCGTCATCGCGACGCTGACACCGAGCGGCGGCGCCTACACCGGCACGCCGCCCGACACCTTCCCTTATCGCGGCGACACGGCCGCCTACTCGAACAGCCCGCCCTTCACCAACGCGCTGACGGTCCGCATCGGCACCGGAACTTCCATCGGCTACACCGTCCGCGGCGACGATCCGGCCATCGCCGCCCTTCTGCAGGGCGTCTACACTTTCGCGACCGCGGAGTATGTGGACGGCGCGTCGAGCGCCTTCTTCGAGCTCATGGATGCGGCGAGCTTCCGCATCGACCAGGCACTCGAAGGTTCTACCCTGACGCCGCCCTCCGGCGTGCCTTCCTCCACGACGCCGGCCTTCAACGGCCTCCGGTCGCTGCTCGGCGGCATCGGCGCCATCGAGAACCGGCTGAAGTCGGTCGATCTCCAGCACGAGCAGGTCCAGACCCTGCTCGACAGCGAGCTCGGCCGGCTCGAGGACGCCGATCCCTATCAGGCGATCAGCAAGCTGCAGGGCCTGCAGGGGCAGCTCAATGCGAGCTTCCAGGTCACCGCCCTGCTCAGGCGACTGAGCCTCGCGAACTGCATCTGAGCGGGTGGGACTCTGGTGCGAAGGCACATGACATGACCGGCATCTACGGCGCCCTGTTCTCCGGCGTGACCGCGCTCAACGCGCAGTCGCAGAACATGGCCGCGATCTCCGACAACATCGCCAACGTCAACACGATCGGCTTCAAGCGCACGGTCGCGCGCTTCTCGACGCTGGTCACCGATACCCAGTCCAGAGGCCGCTACACGCCGGGCGGCGTCCAGGCTACGCCGTTCCAGCAGATCGACCGCCAGGGCCTGATCCAGGCGACCACCTCCTCGACCGATGTCGCCATCGCCGGCAAGGGCTTCTTCGTCGTCAGCACGCAATCGACCCAGGTCGCCGGCAACGCCGCCAACCTGTACACGCGGGCCGGGAGCTTCGCCACGGACCTGAAAGGCAATCTGGTCACGCCCGCCGGCTACTACCTGCAGGGCTACAAGCTCGACACGGCCGGGAACTACCTGACGCCCGCCGGCGTCACCACCAGCGCCACCGACCTCTTCTCCAACCTGCAGACGGTCAACCTCGCCGATCGGACCTCGGTCGCGGTGCCGACGCGCAACGTCAATCTCATCGCGAACCTGCCGCCGACGACCGGCACGACACCGACCCAGCAGACCAACGTCACGATCTACGACTCCCTCGGCCAGCCGCAGCAGATGGAGCTGACCTGGACGCCGACGGCGCTGAACAGCTGGGAGGTCACGCTCTCCTTCAACCCGACCAGCATCACCGCGCCGACGACGGCCTTCACGGTCGTCTTCAACAATGCGGGCCAGCTGACCCAGGTCGGCACCAACACGACGCCCTCGGCCTCGGGCGTCCTCTCGGTCTCGGGCATCGACTTCTCGGCCGTCGTCGGCACGGCGGCGGGCGTGGCGCAGCCGATGGCGATCGACCTGAACCTCGGCACGATCGGCCAGGGCAACGGCCTCTCCCAGGTTGCCGGCGGCTACGCGATCAACGCGATCACCCAGGACGGCGTCCCTCCGGCCGGCATCTCGGGCGTGTGGATCGACGGCGACGGCTTCGTGACCGCGGTTTACGCCAACGGCCTCTCGAACAAGATCTACCGGCTTGCGATCGCCACCTTCCAGAACCCGAACGATCTGCAGCGGCGCGACGGCAACACCTACTCGACCACGGCGGCCTCGGGCGACCCGCAGCTCCGCCCGGCGAACACCGGCGCCTCCGGCGCGATCTCGCCCTTCTCGCTGGAAGGATCGACCGTGGATCTCGCCGAGGAGTTCACCAACATGATCATCACCCAGCGTGCCTATACGGCGGCGACCAAGGTGATCACCACCGCAGACGAGATGCTGAACGAGGTCGTCCGGCTGAAACGCTGAGCCAGTCACTTCGTCCGGTTGAGCTCCATCTCCATCCGCACCAGCTCGGCCAGGTTCCGCGCCGTCATGCGCGTCATCATCCAGGAGCGATGGATCTCGACCGTGCGCGGCGAGATGTCGAGGCGCTGCGCGATCTCCTTGTTCGACAGCCCCTCGGTCGCCAGCGTCATGACCTGGCGCTGCCGGTGGGACAGGCCCTCGTAGCGCAGGCGAAGCTCGGCGAAGCGCGCCGCCTCGTCGCGCTTCTGTCGATCGGTGCTGGCCGCGGTCCGGATCGCCTCGAGCAGACGCGTCTCGTCGAAGGGCTTCTCGATGAAATCGGTGGCGCCGAGCTTGATTGCCGCGACCGCCATGTCGACGTCGCCATGGCCGGTGATCAGCAGCACCGGCGGCGACGCGGCTTCGCCCTGCAGGTGTTGGACCAGATCGACGCCGCTCATCCCAGGCATGCGCACATCGGCGACGATGCAGTCGAACCGATCATGCTCGCCGCGGCCGTCGAGATAAGCGCCGGCCGAGGCGAAGCAGGCCGGCCGCATGCCCTTGGCGGAAAGCAGAAGCCGGAGCGCGTCGAGCACCGCCTCGTCGTCGTCGACGAGCGCCACGTGAAGCATCTCAGCCATGCGCACCCGCCGCCGGCAGCAGGATCCGCACCTCCGCCCCGCCCGGGCCGCCGCCGAGGAAGAAGCGTCCGCCATGCGCCTCGACGATCGAGCGACACAGCGAGAGCCCGATGCCGAGCCCGTCATCCTTCGACGAGGTCAGCAGCGGCAGGTCGGCGAAGCCGTCGGGAAAGCCCGGGCCGTTATCCTTCACCTTCAGCTCGACCTCCCCTGTCTCGGCGCGGCTGGCGGCGATCGACACGATGCCGGAGGTCCGACCGCTGTGATCGATGGCCTCGATCGAATTGCGCAGCAGATTGAGCAGCACCTGCTCTATCTGCAGGATATCTGCCATCACCGGCGGCAGGTCGGCATCGATCCTCACATCCGTCGCGACATTGTGGCGATCGAGCTCGAGCCGGCTCAAGTCGAGCGACGCCTTGACGATGCGCTCGACGGCGACCGGCGCACGGCCCGCCTGGTCAAGGCGGATCAGCGCCCGCAGGCGACGCACCACCTCGCCCGCCCGCGCCACCTGGGCGGCCGCCTTGCCGGCGGTGTCGGCGAGATCGGGATCGGGTGACGATCCCTGCCGGAGCCCTTCGGCGACGAGGCGCGAATAGGTGCCGGCGGCGGTCAGCGGCTGGTTGATCTCATGCGCGATGGCGGCGGCGAGCTCGCCCACGCTGCCCAGCCGCGCCAGGCGCGCCTGGGACTCCTGGTGCAGCCGGAGCTGCATCTCGGTGCTGCGGTGCTCGTCGACGAGCGCGCCGGCGGCGAGGCCGGTCAGCGCCAGCACCAGCATCAGCGCCTGGAACATCGCGACGTTGATATCGCCGGGTAGATAGAAGGTGATGCCGAGCACGAGGCCGATCTGGGCCACCAGGATGCCGATGGTCACGACGCCGAGGCCGCCGCGCACCGCCATCCACACGATCGGCAGGAAGAGGATGTAGAAAAGCTGGAAATGGCCCTGCCGGGCATAGGCGAAGACGACGCCCAGCGCCGCCAGCACGGCGATGAGCTGCGCCATCGTCTCGACGCCGGCAACGAAACGCCGACTGCGGGTAAGGAAGATCAGCGCGGCGGGCGCGACCACCGCGATGCCGATCGCATCGCCGCCCCAGAACTGCACGGCCGCGACGGCGAAGTCGGCGGCCGGCATCAGCCCGAAGAGAACGAGCGCGCCGACATAGGCGATCGAGACCGCTGCCGCCGAGACGGCAGCGACACCGAGGAGCCAGGCCAGGTCGCGCATCGACAGCAGCGCCGGGTTGAAGCGCGTCTCCGGCCGCAGCAGGACATGCGCGCCCAGCGCATAGCCCGCGCCCGTCACCGCCACGGTGACGATCTCCGCCGGCCACGGCATCGGCAGGCCCCGCAAGACCAGGTCCGCCAGCAGCGGTGCCAGGAACAGCAGCGGAAGGAAGCGCTGGCCGAAGAGCAGGATCAGGACGAAGCCGAGGCCCGGCGGCGGATTCCACGGCGTGATGCCGAAGGGCAGGAACGGCTCGATGAAGGTCATCCAGTCGAGCGCGACATAACCCACGAGGAAAGCCAGGCCGACGACCGGAACCGGAAGAGAAAACACCCGCGACGCCATGACCCTCGCTCGACTGCTCGCGCCCGAATGCCTGTTCTAATGCCAGGACCTCGTTCAGCCTGCTTAAGGCCGGGCCCCTAGGTAAATCCCCTTAGGAACATGCGCCTAGCAACCCGGCCGGGATTGCGCCGGTTCGCCCGCTTATCCGAATAGAGCGTGAGCGCCCCGGAAGCATGCTGCGCCGAGGGTACCCGAAAGCAGCGGATGAGCGAAGGAGAGAGGCGCGATGGCGCCGATGGATAGCGTCATCCTGACCGAGCGGAATCCTGCCCTCGTCGTCGTGCTCTGCGCCGACGAGATCATCCGCGCCGCGATCGCCTTCTGGTCGACCATGCTGCCGGTGACGACGATTGTCGCGGAGGACGGCTATCGCGTGACGGAGATCCTGAGGCGCCAGGAATGCCGCTTGCTGATCACCGACCGGGCGCTGCCTCCCTGGCCCGGCCTCGAGGCCTTCTGGCAGCTGCGCACGCGCTATCCCGCGCTCCGCATCGCCTTCATCGAGCGCTCGAGCCAAAGCGAGGCCAGCCTCGCGAGGCTCGCCGGCGTCACCGACATCCTCGCGCACCCGTTGCAGCAGCAGGCAGTCTTCGAGACGATCGACGCGGCCACTCTCGGACGCTAGATGCCGACCGGCACCGATCGTCGCGCGCTTGAGATGCGGAAAGACGACCGGCCGATGTGAAGCACGTGGCGGCGCACGAGTCGCGGATCGTCTGAGAGCTCGGTGGTGGGCGCGACAGGGATTGAACCTGTGACCCCTACCATGTCAAGGTAGTGCTCTCCCGCTGAGCTACGCGCCCGCCCTTAAAGCGGCGTCTGGCCACCGAGGGGCTGCCTCTACCATCAAATCCCAAGGTCGTGCAACAGGCAGCCGCCAGTTCACGCTGCGTCGCGCGGCCTCGGTGACATCGTCGCGGCTTTCGGTCAAAATCGGCGCCGATGGACGGACTTGTCGACGCAGCCCACGGCACCTCCCCGATCGCGCTCAGCGCACCCGATCGCCCGTCCCTTCCCATCGTGCTCGCCTCGCCCCATAGCGGGCGTCGCTACACGCCGGAGTTCCTGGCCCTGGTCGAGGTCCCCGAGGCGGAGCTTCGCCGCGCCGAGGATGCCTTCGTCGACCGGCTGTTCTCGGGCGCGCCCGGCCTCGGCATCCCGCTTCTGGCCGCCGAGTTCCCGCGCTCGATGGTCGACGTCAACCGCGAGGCCTTCGAACTCGACCCCGAGATGTTCGATGGCGACCTGCCGGCCGAGGCGAATACGCGCTCGCCGCGCGTCGCTGCCGGTCTGGGCGCCATCCCCCGGCTCTCCGCCGCAGGGCGTCCGCTCTACGGCAAGCCGCTGCCGGTGACGCTCGCCATGGCCGCGATCGAGCGGCTCTGGCGGCCCTATCACCAGGCGCTGTCGCGGCTGGTCGCCTCGGCCCAGGCCGCCTTCGGCGTCGCCCTGCTGGTCGATTGCCATTCGATGCCGTCCGCCGGCGGCCTCGGCGACACGGCCGGCGGCGAGACGCTGGCCGATATCGTGCTCGGCGACGCCTTCGGCCAGTCCTGCGACCCGCTGCTGGTCGAGCGCGCCGAGACCTTCCTTAGCCAGCGCGGCTACGCCGTCGTCCGCAACACGCCCTATGCCGGCGGCTTCACCACACGCCATTACGGCCGCCCCGCCGACGGCGTGCATGCGCTACAGATCGAGGTCAACCGCGCGCTTTATCTCGACGAGGCGCGGATCGAGCCGACCGCCGCCTTCGCGCAGGTCTCACGCGACCTGATAGGCCTGGTCGAGACGCTCGGACGCAGCACGCTCGATCTTCGCCGGTGAGCGCGGCGACCATCCGTCCGGCGACGCCGGCGGATCTGCCCGAGATCCAGCGCATCTACGGCCATCACGTGCTGAACGGCCTGGCAAGCTTCGAGGAGATCGCGCCGGATCTCGCGGAGATGACGCGCCGATACACCGCGCTGATCGAGGCGGGGTACCCCTACATCGTCGCCGAGCTCGACGGGAAGGTCGTCGGATACGCCTATTGCGGCCCCTACCGCCCGCGGCCGGCCTATCGCTATTCGGTCGAGAACTCGGTCTACCTGGCCCCCGAGGCGGCGCGGAAAGGCATCGGCCGGACGCTGCTCACGGCTCTGATCGAGAGGGCGACGGCGCTGGGTAAGCGCCAGATGGTCGCCGTGATCGGCGACAGCGCCAACCACGCCTCGATCGGGCTGCACGAGTCGCTGGGCTTCCGCCGGGTCGGGACGATCGAAGGGGCCGGCTTCAAGCACGGCCGCTGGGTCGACAGCGTGCTGATGCAGCGGGCCCTGGGGCTTGGCCTGACCCAGCCACCTTCGGCCTGAAACAAGGCCTTAGAAAGAAAAGAGGCCGTGCCACGAAGGCACGGCCCGAGTTTAGGGAGGAAACGCCCATAAGGGCATTGCGGCAGTCGCCTGCCGCACCGCAATATTTACCCCGCGATGCAGCAAAGTCAAGGCTGGAAAAAATTTACTCTATTCGATCAGCTGATTAGATAGCTCTTATCACTCATTCCAATCCCCCGGCGCGCATCGAAATGATGCAATGCAACCGTCAGCCGATGGGGAGCGAGGGCGACACCGCGCGGGGCAGGTCGAACTGGTCGGCGGCGCGGACGTCGATGTCGGTCACCGAGCGGGCCAGCAGGCTGGAATCCGAGAAAAGCTGATCGACGGCGAGCTCGATCGGCTGGCCGGGTTTCTGGCGTCCCTCGCGATCCGCCCCGGCGAAACGCCGCGTGGCAAGGCCCCGATGGCGGGCGATCAGGTTGTGGACGTCGATCAGGCGGGCGACGCGGTCGCGGACCTCGTCCTCGACGAAGAGCGCGAAGCCGAAGCGGTCGCCGACCCAGGCCTCGAGCGCATCGAGGCCCGAGGCGGCGAGCGCGAAGACGCGGTCGCGGACGATGGCGTCGACCACCTCGTCGATCGAGTCGTGCTCGACCAGCAGCTCGAGCGGCACGCCCTCGCCCGGCCCCAGCGCGCGCGGGTTGTTGACCGCGAGCATGACGGTGAGCTCGGCGACATAGGCGATATAGCTGTCGACGACCCGGCTCAAGACCATGTGCAGGAAGACATGGCGCTGGCCGCGCAGCGTGCGTGCCATCGCCCCTTCGGCCGAGGGCATCTGCGCGGCGCCGCCGCCGACCGGCCGGCCGCTGACCCCGGGCGGCACCGCCTCGGAGGCGAGCCTGGCCATGTCGTCGACGCGCAGCGCGAGATCGGAGACGAAGCCGATGAAACGCCAGAGCTCGGCATGCGTGCGGAAGAAGCGCGCGCAGGCATCCGACATCGGATCGGGCGGCAGCGGCCCGGCGGCAGCGATCGGAGAATGCCCGCTTTCCATTTAGGAGCCTGTCTGAGCAATGGCCACGGCCTCAATTGCGAAGCGCGGCGATGAGGGCGCGAAGCGGGCGCGACGGCGATGCTGGACGCATCGCCTAGCGCCCGCGACAAAGCCATCGCCCCGCGCTTCGCAACCCGAAGGGCCGTCGTCACAAGGGCTTGGGCGTCGTCGAACGTCGCTCGTGATGCGTCCAGCATCACGTCGCGCCGCTCTCCTAGCCCAAGCCCTTGTGACGACGGTTGAGGTCATGGCCATCGCTCAGACAGGCTCCTAAGCGCCTGCTAACACGAACTGGCCGTCCATCGCGAGATGGCCGGCCTCGTCGGCGATCCACACTGCCCCCTTCGCATCGCTGCCGACGGCGAGCGCGCGATCGGCGAAGACCGGCGAGAGCGCGCGGAAGGAGAAGCGCGCGACATTCGCCTCCGGCCGCTGGCGGCGCACGAGGTCGAGCATCAGCGTCGCCTGGAGAGGACCGTGGACGATGAGGCCGGGATAGCCTTCGACCTGGGTGACGTAGGGATGATCGTAGTGGATGCGGTGTCCGTTGAAGGTCAGCGCCGAGTAGCGGAACAGCATTACCGCATCGGGCGTCAGCGGGCGCGACCAGTCGGGGATCGCGGGCGCGGGCTTCGGCGGCGGTGCGGCATCGCCCGGCTTGGGCGCGTTGCGATAGACGATGTCGTGCTCCTCGTCGATCGCGGTGGCGCCGTTGCAGACGATCCGGTGCTTGACCGTGACGAACACGAGCGTGCCGGTACGGCCTTCCTTGGTCTCGACCTTGAGGATCTCGGAATCGCGGCGAATCGCGGCGCCTAAGGGAATCGGCTTGAGGAAGGAGAGCCGGCTTCCTGCCCACATGCGGCGCGGCAACGGCACCGGCGGCAGGAAGCCGCCACGCTTCGGATGCCCGTCGGGACCAAGCTCTGAGGCCGGCTTCGCTTCGAGGAAATAGAGCCAATGCCAGAGAGGCGGCAGGAAATCCCCGGTTTTCGGCGGCGCGTCGGCGCGGTCGAGCGTGGCGGAAAGCGCGGCGACCGGCGGCAGCGAGGCGACGTCATCGACGCTCGTGCGCCGACCGACCCACCCCTTCAAGCCGTCGAGATCCATGCCGTCACCCATCCGCCTCTGACCATACAAGCGGCGGCGCGGAATTTCAGCCCCAGACCTCGGGGCCGAAGGGCAGGATGAGGCTGCCGTCGAATCGGAGGCTGGGCTCGCGATCCTTGGCGAGCAGCAGCGGGCCGTCGAGATCGGCCCATTTCGCCGATTGCGCGATCAGCACCGCCGGCGCCATCGCGAGCGAGGTCGAGAGCATGCAGCCGATCATCACCTCGAAGCCGGCGGCGCGTGCCGCGTCGGTCAGCGCCAGCGCCTCGGTGAGGCCGCCGGTCTTGTCGAGCTTCACGTTGATCGCCTCGTAGCGGCCCTTGAGCTCCGCCAGGTGATGACGATCATGCGCGCTCTCATCCGCGCAGACGGTGACCGGGTGCGGCACCGAAGCGAGCGCCGCGTCGTTCGTCGAGGGCAAAGGCTGCTCGATCATCTCCACGCCCAGCGTCGCGAACTCGGGCGAGAAGCGCGTGAAGTGATCGATGGTCCAGGCCTCGTTCGGATCGACGATGAGGCGCGATTTCGGGGCGCCTTCGCGCACGGCGCGGATGCGCGCGTCGTCGCCGTCGCCGCCGAGCTTTATCTTCAGCAGCGGGCGCTCGGCCGCCGCGGCGGCGTCGGCCTTCATCTTCTCAGGATTGTCGAAGCTGATGGTGAAGGCGGTGACGACCGGCTTCGGCGCCGGGCGTCCCGCCAGGTCCCATACGCGTTTCTTGGCCTTCTTGGCTTCCAGGTCCCACAGCGCGCAATCGACGCCGTTGCGCGCCGCGCCCGGCTTCATCTTCGATTGCAGGCCGGCGCGGTCGAGGCCCTTGGCGATGTCGTCGGACATGCCGAGGATCGTCTCGACGACGCCGTCCATCGACTCGCCGTAGCGCTTGTAGGGCACGCATTCGGCGCGGCCGGTGACGTCTCCCTCGGTGATCTCGACCAGGACCACCGGCTGCTGGGTGCGGGTCTCGCGGCTGATCTTGAAGGCGCCCCGGATCGGGAACACCTCCTGCCGCGCGGCGAGGCGCCGCATGTCAGCGCAGCGTATCGACGATGGCGTCGACGCCGGTCCGCATCGGATCGACCGCGGGCAGGCCCAGCTGGTCCTCGGTCTTCTTCAGCAGCTTGATCGCCTCCTTCTCGGAAACGCGCTGCGTGTTGATCGAGACGCCGACGCACTTGACCTTGGGGTTGGTCAGCTTCGCCGCCTCGATGTTGCGCTCGATGCAGTCCTTGAGGGACGGATGCTTGTAGTGCGGCAGACCGCGCATATGCGCGCGGCCATGCTCATGGCAGACCACCAGCGCGTCCGGCTGCGAGCCATGGATCAGGCCCAGCGTCACGCCGGCATATGAGGCGTGGAACAGCGAGCCCTGGCCCTCGATCAGGTCCCAGTGATCGGCATCCGAGGCGGCGGGCGCCAGCCACTCGACCGCGCCGGAGACGAAGTCGGAGATCACCGCGTCGATCGACACGCCGGAACCGGCGATGAAGATGCCGGTCTGGCCGGTGGCGCGGAAATCCGCCTTCATCTTGCGCCGGCGCATCTCCTTCTCGAGCGCGAGCGAGGTGAACATCTTGCCGACCGAGCAGTCGGTGCCGACGGTGAGCAGGCGCTTGCCCTTGCGCTTGATGCCGGTGCCGACATCGAAGTCGCGGTCGGGGTGGCGCACGTCGAAGAGCTTGCGCCCGTTCGCCTTGGCGGCGGCGACCAGCTTCGGCAGATCGGTCAGGCGGTTGTGCAGCCCGCTCGCGATGTCCATGCCGAGGTCGCAGGCCTTGACCAGGTGCTTCTCCCAGGCCGGCGGGATGATGCCGCCGCGGTTGGCGACGCCGACCAGGACGGTCTTCACCCCGGCTTTGGCGGCTTCCTTGATGTTCATGTCGGGGATGCCGAGATCGGCCTTGCAGCCGGGCAGGCGGAACTGCCCCTTGCACCAGTCGGGGCGCCAGACATTGACGCCGTTGGCGGTCTTGGCGGCGAGCTGGTCGGCGGCATCGCCGAGAAACAGCAGATAAGGATGACGGATCTTCACGAGAGACTCCCCCGGGGCTGAACGGCGCGCGATACTAGCCAAATCTATCGGATTGGAAAGACGTTCGTCGACAGGAGGCCCCCGTGAGCACCGTCCGCGTCGCCGTGACCCAGGTGGCCCTGAAAGGCGCCACCTCCGACCCCGTCGAGACCATCCGTCGCAACATGCTGGCCGCGCATGTCGCGCTGGTCGAGGAGGCGGCATCCAAGGGCGTGCAGGTGATCTCCTTCCAGGAGGTGTTCAACCAGCCCTATTTCTGCCCGGTCAACGAGCCGAAATGGTTCGCCGCCGCCGAGCCCGTCGACGGGCCGACGATCCAGGCGCTGATCCCGCTGGCGAAGAAGCACGCCATGGTGATCGTGGCGCCGATCTACGAGAAGGGGCCGGACGGCAAGCACTACAACACGGCCGTGGTCATCGATGCCGACGGCAGCGTGCTCGGCACCTATCAGAAGGTCCACATCCCCGGCATCGGCCGCGACCTGCACAGCATGATCCCAAAGGCCGAGCGCGGCGACGAGAAGTTCTGGTTCGCCGACGGCACCAAGGGCTGGCCGGTGTTCCGGACCCGCTATCTCAAGCTCGGCGTCTATATCTGCTACGACCGCCACTTCCCCGAGGGCTGGCGTGCGCTCGGCCTCAACGGCGCCGAGTACGTGGTCAACCCCTCGGCGACCTGGGAAGGCCTCTCGCGCCATCTCTGGCAGCTCGAGCAGCCGGCGGCCGCGGTCGCCAACGGCTACTTCGTGGGCGCCAACAACCGCGTGGGCATCGAGGCGCCGTGGAACGCCGGCCGCTTCTACGGCTCGAGCTACGTCGTCGACCCGAGGGGCAAGATCCTGGCGCAGGGTCCCGACGATCGCGACGCGCTGGTCGTCGCCGACATCGACCTCGATCTCGCGCGCGAGGTCCGCGAGACCTGGCGCTTCTACGAGCATCGCCGGCCGGAGACCTACGCCCCCTTGTCGAGTTGAGGCGACTTCCATGAGCCACGCAAACGATATCCTTCACTTCGGGTTCGGCGCGCCCGGCACCTCGGTCTGCGGCACATTCCGCGAGGCCTGGTTCAAGAAAGACCCGGCCTTCGACGAGGAGATCCGCCGTTATTTCCTTTCCACGACTGAGGCTGCGGCGCGCGGCGAGCTCGATCGCTGGCAGGCCGACCGCGAGGGCGCGCTCGCTCTCGTCATCCTGCTCGACCAGTTCCCGCGCAATCTCTACCGCGGCAGCCCGAAGGCCTTCGCCGCCGATCCCAAGGCGCGCGAGGTGGCGCGTATTGCGATCGAGCGCGGATTCGACATGCAGAGCACCTCCTGCGAACGCATGTTCCTCTACCTGCCCTTCGAGCACAGCGAGCTGCTCGCCGACCAGGAACGCTCGGTCGAGCTGTTCAAGCGGCTGGCCGAGGACGATCCCGCGCGCGCCGATATCGTTCCTTACGCGCTCCGCCACCAGGAGATCATCCAGCGCTTCGGCCGCTTCCCCCACCGCAACGAGGCGCTGGGCCGCGAGAGCACGGAAGCCGAGATCGCGTTCCTGAAGGAGCCTATGTCGTCGTTCTAGGCCGATTTGCCGGGGCCTAAGGGGCGGGTGTAACCTCCACGGCCGCGAGCCTACCCCCTATTCCGCCCCTCCCCCGGAGCCGCCATGTTCACCACCCGCCCCGAGATCCTCGGCACCTTCGGCGTCGTCGCCTCCACGCACTGGCTGGCGACCGCGACCGGCATGGCGATCCTGGAAAAGGACGGCAACGCCTTCGATGCTGCGGTCGCCACCGGCTTCGTGCTCCAGCTGGTCGAGCCGCATCTGAACGGGCCGGGAGGCGAGGTGCCGATCATCCTTCACCACGCCGGGACCAAGGCGACGCGCGTGATCTGCGGCCAGGGCACCGCGCCGGCCAAGGCGACGATCGCCAACTACCGCAGCCTGGGCCTCGAGATCGTGCCCGGCACCGGCTTCCTCGCCGCGACCGTGCCGGGATCCTTCGATGCGTGGATGCTGATGCTGCGCGACTACGGCAGCAAGACCGTGCGCGACGTGCTCTCGCCGGTGATCGCGATGGCCGAGAAGGGATACCCGCTGGTGCCGCGCATCCCGGCGGCGATCGAGGGCGTCATGGACCTCTTCACCAAGGAGTGGAAGAGCTCGGCCGCGGTCTATCTCCCCGGCGGCTCGGTGCCGAAGCCGGGCACGCTGTTCAAGAACCGCGATCTCGCCGCCACGTACACGCGCGTCATCAAGGAAGCCGAGACCGCCGGCGGCGACCGCGTGAAGCAGATCGAGGCGGCGCGCGCCGCCTGGTACAAGGGCTTCGTCGCCGAGGCGATCGACAAATTCGTCAAGACCGAGCAGATGGACACGACCGGCCGCCGCAACGCCGGCGTCATGACCGGCGACGACATGGCGAAGTGGCAGGCGACATACGAGAACCCGCTCACCTATCAGTATGGCCGCTACACGGTCAGCAAATGCGGGCCGTGGAGCCAGGGCCCGGCGCTGCTCCAGCAGCTGGCGATCCTGAAGCACCTCGGCATCGAGGGCACCGATCCGACCGGCCCCGACTTCGTGCACAAGGTGGTCGAGGCGGCGAAACTCGCTTTCGCCGACCGCGAGGCGTTCTACGGCGACCCGAACTTCGTCAAGGTGCCGATGGACGTGCTCCTGAGCGATGCCTACAACGCCGAGCGCGCCAGGCTGGTCGGCGACCGCGCCTCCTTCGAGCTGCGGCCCGGCCAGATCCCGGGCTTCGACAACCGCGTCGACTACGCGCTCGCCGCCTCGCAGATCCGGCCCAAGGATTTCGACGCGATCCTCGGCATCGGCGAGCCGACCGTGCAGGGCCAGGCGAAGGCACAGCCCGTGCACATGCGCGGCGCGGCGGCCGGCGACACCTGCCATGTCGATGTCGTCGACCAGTGGGGCAACATGGTCTCGGCGACGCCCTCGGGCGGCTGGCTGTCGAGCTCGCCGGTGATCCCGGGCTTCGGCTTCCCGCTCTCGACCCGTGGCCAGATGTTCTGGTTGGACGAGAAGGCGCCGAACCGGCTCGAGCCCGGCAAGCGCCCGCGTACCACGCTCTCGCCCTCCTTCGCGCATCGCGACGGCGAGGCCTACATGCCCTTCGGCACGCCCGGCGGCGACCAGCAGGACCAGTGGCAGGTCATGTTCTTCCTGCACCATGTCCATCACGGCATGAACCTGCAGCAGTCGATCGACTGCCCGGCCTTCCACACCGACCACTTCCCGAGCTCCTTCTACCCGCGCGGCGCCAAGCCGGGCCGCGTCGTGCTCGAAGGCCGCATGCCGCCGGCGACCGCCGAGGCCCTCAAGGCCCGCGGCCATGACGTCGAGGTCGGCGCGGAATGGACCGAGGGTCGCATCTCCGCCGCCGCCAAGGACGGCGTAGCCCTGCATGCCGCCGCCAACCCGCGCGGCATGCAGGGCTACGCGATCGGGCGCTGAGGCCCGCGCTACCGCGCCCTGGCGGCTTCGAATTTTCCTGCCGCCTCGATGGCGGAGGCGATTCCGGCGTTGACGGCGTCGTTCAGGCGATCCTGGTAGCTCGGCCCGAACGGCTTTCCCTGGCTCATGCGCCAGAAGGCCCGCAACAGCTCGTCGGAGACGAACTCGATCTCGAAGGCCTCGTCCCAGAGGAAGTACGTGTTCCACAAGAAAGGATTCGACCGGAGTAGGCGCACGATCGTCTCGTCGTCCATGGGGTCGTGCTCCATCCTCGGGCTCTTGGCGAGGATGGAGAGACGGTTGGAGCCCGGAACCGAATAGACGAAATGCCGGTGGTGGTAATAGCCGCGCCAGGGCGGATTGCCGCCATCGATGCCCCGGCAGACCTCGGCGAGCGGCGAAGGCGTCTCGATATAGCCGCGACGACCGACGCGCATCATCTCTCGACAGAGATGCAGGGGATCGTCCAGATCCTCGACGACGTGCCGGCAATAGACGAAGTCGAAAGACTTATCTCCATAGGGGAGCCGGTCGCGCCGAAAATCGGCGACGGCACTCTCGACTCCGGGAAACGAGTGAGGCGTGAAGTCGACGGCATGGGTCGCCCTGGGGAACAGCGAGACCTGAGCGCCCGGCCCGACGTCCAGGATCGTCTTGGCACCGGCGGTGAGCGAGACGAGATACGCCACGACTTCGCCGATCGGGTCCCAACACATGCGATCCGCGCTCGTAAGCGTCATCCGGAGCCTCGCTTATGGATAACGACAAGGGCCGCTCCGTCGGGAGCGGCCCTCTCTGCTCAAGCGCGCCTTAGCGCCGCTTCGACTTCTTCTTCGATGCCTTCTTGGCGGGCTTCTTCGCCGCCTTCTTCGGCGCCGGCTTCTTCTTGGGCGCTGCCTTCTTCTTCGCCGGCGCGGCCTTGCGCGCGGCCGGAGCCGCGGCGGCGCGCGGCATGGCCACCGACTGCGCGGCGATCGCCTCGATCTCGACGAGATATTGCGGACCGGCGAGCGCCTGGATCACGGCCAGCGTCGAGGCCGGCTTGGCATCGCCGAAGATACGCGTCCGCGCGGCGCGGAAGGCGCCGAGGTCGCTCGGGTTGATGATGTAGGAGTTCACCTTCACCAGGTCGGCGAGGCCCATGCCGTTGGCTTCGAGGATGGCGATGATGTTGCGGCAGACCTGCTCGGTCTGCGCCTCGCAGCCTTCCTTGAGGATGCCGTCCGGGCCGATGCCGACCTGGCCCGAGATGTAGAGGATCCGCGAGTGCGGCGGGATCTCGACGGAGTGGCTGTAGGCGCCGATCGGCGCGGCGACGGTCGACGGGTTCAGAGCGCGGTTCATGTTTCCCTCCCCAGGTTATTTGACGCGCGTGAAGACGAAGTCGCGGCAGCGGTTGCTGGATAGCACGAGCTGCGTGACCTTGCCGGAGCGATTGCGCACGAAGCGCGCGGCCGGCTTCGAGGTCCACTGCATATGCGGGATCTCGTAGCGGAAGGTATCCGCCATCACCGCCTGCATCGGCGTCCAGATCTCCGGATTGGCGTGGCCGACGGCCAGGCGGATGCCCAGATCCTTGCCCTTGACCGAGACCTCGTGCGTGGCGCCGCTCTCGGCGTTCTGGTAGCGGCCGGCATATTCCTTGAGCTTGGCCGGGCCGGGCTTCTTCATCGGCGCCGGTTCCCAGCTCATCGGGAGCCCTCCATCGAGCATGCCCTCCAGCCTCTTCGGCTTGTCGCCGCCGGCGGGAAGCTTGAACTCGACCAGGAAATGGCCGCCGGTCGTCGACAGGCGGCCGTCGGCGGTGGCTTCCAGCCGCTCCTCGCCGCCGAGCGTTGCGCCGAAAAGGTTGCCGTCCTTCAGCTTGAGGTCGAGCGAATAGCCCGTCGCCTTGTCGACCCAGGTGCCGACGAGGCGCTCGAGGCCCGGCGGGTTCGCCGGCGCCGGCTTGGCGCGGTCGCCGAGCACGATGCCGCCGATGTCCCGACAGAGCTGGTAGGCCCCGGTGTCCTCGCGGTTGGAGAGGACGATCATGCCGAGGTCAATCTCGGGGAAGCGCATGAAGTGGATCTTGAAGCCCGGCAGGCTGCCGCCATGGCCGAAGGTCTTGAAGCCGCGATAGGGGACGGTGGTGAGGCCGAGATTGTAGTCGAGCACGCGGCCGTTGGTGAGCTTGCCCGGCTGCAGCAGGTCGTCGAGCAGACCCTTGCGGAAGGGGCCGCCGTCGCGGAAAGCCTGGTGCCATTTCAGCATGTCGGCGAGGCAGGAGACGATGCCGCCGGAACCCGAATAGTTCATGCCGTAGACGCCGCGCTTGGGCTTGCCCCTGTCGAACCAGTAGCCGGTCGCGAACTCCATATCGAGCTCGGTCTGGTCCTCGGCGAGCCGCGTGCGTGTCATGCCGAGCGGGCCGAAGATGCGGCGCTGGAAGACCTCTCCGAGCGGCGCCTTCTCCTTGCGCTCGATGGCCACCTGCACGAGACGATAGTTCGTGTTGCAGTAGGAGACCTGGCGCGAGGGCGGGAAGTTGAGCGTCTCGAGCCGGCAGGAAAGCTCCATCAGCTGCTCGGCGCGCACCTGCGTCGTCGACATGCTGCCGGAAATCGTCATCGACTCGCCGAGATCGCGGATTCCGCTCGACATGGTCAACATCTGGCGGATGGTGACCTTCTTCATCTCCGGTTTCAGCTCGGGGATGTGCCTGCCGATCTTGTCGTCGAGCTTGAGCTTGCCCTCGTCCTGCAGCATCAGCGCGATGGTGGAGAGGAAGTGCTTGGTGACCGAGGCCAGGCGATATGTCGTGGTCGGCGTCGCCTTGATGCCGTGCTCGATCACCGCTTCGCCGTAGGAGCGCTGGTGGACGACCTGGCCGTCCTTGATCACCGCGATGATGCCGCCCGGCGTCGACGGCTTGTCCCAAGCGGCGACGAGCCGGTCGATCGCCTCCGAATACTGGCCGCGCACCTCGTCCCGGCTGCCGCTTTCCGGCGCCAGCTTGAACGCAACGGACATGGCTTTCTCCCTCGACGGATATCTTGTGCGGAATGGCGCGCGATGGTGCCCGCTGAAGAGACGGGCGTCAAACCCCGAGCGCGCGGCGAAGCTGCTCGATCAGCCGCGGCGGCGATTTGCCAATGTCGAGCGGGATCGCGTCGATGGGCTCTTCCAGCGTCGCGAACTGGCTCGGCAGCAGGGTCGGCGGCATGTATTCGTGGCGCCGGCGCGAGACGCGGTCGCCGACCAGCTCGCTCGTGCCTTTCAGATAGGCAAAGACCACCTCGGGGCGCCCGCCCGACAGGCGGTCGCGATAGACCTGCTTCAGGGCCGAGCAGGCGAGCACGGTCGGGCGGTCGGTGGCGATCCACTCGCCGATGGCCTTGGACAGCGCATCGAGCCAGGGCCAGCGGTCCTCGTCGTTGAGCGGCGTGCCGGCGCGCATCTTCTCGACATTGGCGGGCGGGTGCCAGCGGTCGCCTTCCTCGAAGGACCAGCCGACCGCCTTGGCGAAGCCCTTGCCGATGGTGGTCTTGCCCGAGCCCGACACGCCCATGATGACGACGACTTTTACAGTCACGACCAATCCGCGTGATGCATGCCGGGCTTGTCGACGCGCTCGAAGCCATGGGCGCCGAAACCGTCGCGCATCGCCTGGATCATCGCGGTCGCGCCGCGCTGCGTCCTGAGCGCATCGAGATAGGCGAGCGAGGATGAGAGTACCGGCGTAGCGATGCCGTGGCTCGCAGCGAAGGCGACCGTGCGGCGCCAGCCGGGCTCGCAGGCGGCGATGGTCGAAGCAATCCCTGGGGCAACGAGCATGTTCGCCAGAGCCGGCGTCCGCTCATAGGCGGAGGCGACGTCATTGAGCAGATGCGCGCGCAGGATGCAGCCGGCGCGCCAGACCCGGGCGGCGCGGGCGAGATCGCCGACCCAGCCATGCTGGGCGGCGCCGGCGCGGATCAGCTGAAAGCCCTGCGCATAGCAGACGAGCGTCGCGGCGAAGAGCGCGTCGCCGAGATCGGTGCGCTCCAGGCCGCCCTTGCGCGCCGGAGCGCCGAGCCGCTCCACGACGTCCTTGCGCTCAGGCGATCCCGAGAGCGTGCGCGCGAACACCGCTTCCGCCAGCGTCGGCACTGCGACGCCGAAGGAGAGCGCCGCGTCGATCGCCCAGCCGCCGGTGCCCTTCTGGCCGGCGCGATCGGAGATCACCTCGATCAGCGGCTTGCCGGTCTCGCGGTCGCTGCGGCCGAGAATGTCCTGGGTCAGCTCGAGCAGGTAGGAGGCGCGGTTGCCGGCACCCCAGCCCTCTGCCTCCCTCTTCATGTCTGGGAAGGAGAGGCCGAGACCGTTCTGCAGGATCTGCACCGCCTCGGCGATCGCCTGCATGACGCCGTACTCGATGGCGTTGTGCGCCATCTTGACGAAATGTCCGCCCGCATCGGGACCGAACCAGTCGGCGCACGGCTTTCCATCGGCACGCGCGGCGACGGCCTCGAGCCAGGGACGGATGCGCGCGTAGCCGGCCTCGGTGCCGCCGCACATCAAAGCGGGGCCGCGGCGCGCGCCTTCCTCGCCGCCCGAGACGCCGAGGCCGACGAAGTCGACCCCGGTCTTGGCGAGATCGGTAGTGCGCCGCTGCGTGTCGCGCCAGAAGGAATTGCCGCCATCGACGATCATGTCGCCGGGTGCCAGCAGCATGCGGAGCTCGCCCGTCGCCGACTCGACCGGCGCGCCGGCATTGACCATGAGAAGCACCGTGCGCGGCGCCGGCAGCTTGCCGATCATCGCCCCGAGGCCGGAGACGACGGTGAGCCGCCGATCCTCCGCGGCGCGCGACCGCGCTGCAGCATCGCGATCGAAAACGATGACGTCGAGGTTACGGTCGGCGAGGTTCTGGGCGAGCGCCCGCCCCATCACGCCCGCGCCGATCAGACCGATTGTCGTCATGCAGTGTGGTTAAACTTTATGCGTGACGCGCGCAAGCTGGCGCATTTGGCGTTGCGAAATCGCATTGCGAGATGACCGGCTTGCGGGCGCCCCCTCCCAAACGCGAGAATTCGGCCCATGGACAAAGGCCTTCGCCTCCGCACCAAGCGCGCCGACGGAGCTTCCGTCGACGTGCTGCTGCCGCTGCCTCGCGGCCGCTCGCGCGAGAACGTCAAGGCCTTGCTCGACAAGCTCCTGAAGGCGACGGCGGCGGCCGACACCGCGGATGTCATCGCCGCGCTCGCCGTGGGGCTTGCCACCAAGACACTGACCGCCCGTCCAGGCAGCCAGTCGGTCGACACCACCAAGGCGGTGGTCGACGAGATCCTGGACGCGGCTAGAGATGCGGAGACCATCATGACTCGCAAGATCGGCGACATCATCAAACGCCAGAAGCTCGCCAAGCTCACCCCGAACGCGACCGTGCGCCAGGCCTGCAAGCTGATGGCCGAACGCGCCGTCGGCGCCGTCCTGGTGACGGAGGCCAACGGCAAGCTCGTCGGCATCTTCACCGAGCGCGATCTCGTCAAGCGCGTCGCCGCTCCCGGCCTCGACGTCGAGAAGACCGAGCTCGCCGAGGTGATGACCAAGATGCCGGAGACCATGACGCCGAACGACCCGGCGGTGGTGGCGCTCAGGCGCATGCGCGACGGCGGCTTCCGCCACATGCCGATCGTCGAGAACGAGAAGCTGCTCGGCATCGTCTCGGCCCGCGACTTCATCGGCGCCGAGATGAAGCAGCTCGAGGTCGAGACCGCCTTCCGCTCGGCCGTCCTCGCCGAGGGCTTCCGCCCGAGCGCGTAAGCTACCGCAGCCGACTACGGCTGCGGCTGGCTACCCCGCGCCGCCGTTCCGGCGCAGCAGATAGGTGTCCATGATCCAGCCATTGGCGGCGCGCGCCTCGGTGCGGACGCGCTGGATCTCGTCGGCGACGTCATCGAGCTTGCCGGAGATCAGGATTTCGTCGGATGTGCCGACATAGGCGCCCCAGTAGATGTCGATGTCCTGGCCCAGGAAGCGGCGATAGGTGTTCTCGGCGTCCAGCATCACCACGACGCTGTCGACCTTCTCGGGAAATCCCTCGGCTAGCCTCCGGCCCGTGGTGATCTCGACCGGCTGGCCGATGCTGTTGAGCGTCGTCTTATGCTTCGCCGCCAGCGCCTGGATGCTGCTGATGCCGGGAATGACCTCGAACTCGAAATCGTGCCGGCCGCCTCGGGCGATGGCATCGAGGATGCGGATGGTGCTGTCGTAGAGAATGGGATCCCCCCAGATCAGGAACGCGCCGCACTCGCCATCCTTCAGCGCCGCGCCGATCAGGCGCTCGAAGATCGCCTGCTTGTCGCGGTTCAGGTTGCCGACGGTCGCCTGGTAGTCGTCGGTCTTCCGGCTCCACTCCGGGCTGTCCGCTTCGACGAAGCGATAGCGGTCGTTCCGGATGTACCGGCGGCAGATCTCTCGGCGCAGTTCGATCAGCTTTGCCTTCTCCTCGCCCTTGTCCATGATGAAGAAGGTATCGACGCGGTTCAGCGCGTTGACCGCCTGAATCGTCACGTACTCGGGGTCGCCGGCACCAATGCCAATGACGAGGATCTTCTTCATGCTGCTACTCCGCCGAACGAACGCCGCCTCGGCAACTAATCGGTGACAACGCTCTTCGTGCCTTCCTGCCCAGGACTTAGCACGCGGCGATGAAATGAGAATGTGCTTAAATATACGATCGTTGGGTTGAAGCTGGGTTCCATCCCCGTATGTTTCGGCGAATGCGAAGAGAATGCTCTTGATGCCGGCGACGTCGCTCACCGGACTCATCCATTCGCTCCGCTCGCTCTGGGCGGTCGAGCTCCTGCTCGTCCTGCATCGCGATCCGGGGCGGCGATGGGGCATCGACGACCTCGTGGTCGAGCTGCGCTCGAGCCGCTCGCTCGTCGACGGCCTGCTCTCGCGCCTGCATGAGATCGGCCTCGTCGAGCGCCAGGCCGACGCCTCCTACAGTTACCGCTCCGCGTCGCCCGAGCTCGACATGCTGGTGGGCGAGCTCGTGCGCCTCCATGCCGAGCGTCCCCTGGCGATCGCCCAGGAGATTCATGGCGGCGCGGACCAGAAGCTGCGAGCCTTCTCCGATGCGTTCAAGCTGAAGAAGGACTGACGGCGATGCTGACCTTCCCCGTCCTGGTCTACCTGATGTGCGTAGCGAGCTCGCTCGCCTGCACCGGGCTTCTGATCCGGAGCTATCGCAGGAATCGCACCGCGCTGCTGCTGTGGAGCGCGCTGGGGTTTGTCGCGCTCTCCTTCAACAACCTGTTCCTCTTCGTCGATGCCGTCGTCCCGGACATCGACTTCCTCATGGCCCGCCACCTCTCGGCGCTGGCAGCGATCGTCATCCTCCTCTACGGCTTCATCTGGGAGGTGGACTGAAATGGCCGCCACCTTCCTCGCCGGCGCCATCACGCTCGGCTACCTCGCGGTCGGCGTCTTCTTCCTCCGCTTCTGGCGGCGGACCTCCGACACCCTGTTCGCGATCTTCGCGCTCGCCTTCTTCGTGCTCGCCGGCAACCAGGCGGTCGTCACCCTCTCCGGCATCGAGCGCGAGGCGCTCAGCTGGGTCTACCTGCTCCGCGCCGCCGCCTTCAGCCTGATCATCGTTGCCATCGTGGCGAAGAACCTGCCCCGCCGCTGAAAGCCGCGGATTCCCGCCATTCCGCATTTAGCGGAAAATAGTCCTTGACGGGCGACCCGGTTTTTGACAGGATCCGGGTTACTGGGGAGAGGTGGGTCGGAGCCACCTAACCCCGAGATCTTCAGCCAAATCAACGACTGACCGGCAGGCGGGACACCCCGCCCGCGGAGCGATTTCCCATGACCTGGATGGACCGACTGTCCGCGCTCCTGGCGCGGAAATCCTCGCGCGCGGGCGCGGCGGTGGCCGCGATCGGCCTGCCCGCCGCACGCTGGACGCCCCGCCGCTACGAAGCGCTCGCAGAGGAAGGCTATCGCCGCAACGTCGTCGCCTATCGCTGCGTGCGCGAGGTCGCGCGCGCCTGCGCCTCGGTGCCGTGGCTTCTCTACAAGGGCAGCCGAGAGTTCGACCGGCATCCGCTGCTCGACCTCCTGCGCCACCCCAATCCGCGCCAGTCGGGACCCGCGCTGATCGAGGCCGCGATCGGCCACCTGCTTCTGTCGGGCAACGCCTATCTCGAAGTGGTTCGACCGGACGACACGCCGCCACGCGAGCTCTACGCGCTGCGCCCCGACCGCATGCGCATCATTCCCGATGTTTCCGGCGTTCCCCGCGCCTATCGCTACGAAGTGGAAGGCCGCAGCGCTGACTGGCCGGTCGATCCCATCACCGGCGCCTCCGATGTGCTGCACCTTCGCGACTTCCATCCGCTCGACGACTGGTACGGCCTCTCGCCGATCGAGGCCGCAGCCGCCGCGATCGACCAGCACAACGCCGCCGCCGAGCACAACGCCGCGCTGCTGCAAAACGGCGCACGCCCCTCTAGCGCCTTGGTCTTCCGCTCCGATCCCGGCCCCGACGGCATCCTCCGCGTCGAGGAGGCCCTGCTCGACCGCACCCAGGGTCCGCGCCAGGCCGGCCGGCCGCTCGTCCTGGGCGGCGATGTCGACTGGAAGGAGCTGGGCTTCTCGCCGAAGGACATGGACTTCGCGCAGATGAAGGCGCAGGCCGCGCGCGAGATCGCCGCCGCTTTCGGCGTCCCGCATCTGCTCGTCGTCGCCGGCGAGGCCACCTATTCCAACCGCGCCGATGCCCGCCTCGAACTCTGGGAGCACACGATCATCCCGTTGCTCGACCGGCTCTCGTCCGCTCTGACCACCTGGCTCGCACCGATGTTCGGCCCCGACCTCCGCCTCGCCCATGATCTCGACGAGGTGCCGGCCCTCGCCCCACGACGCCGCCTCAAATGGCAGCAGATCCAGGCGGCGGACTTCCTGACGCTCAACGAGAAGCGCGAGGCGTTGGGGTACGGGCCGATCGAGGCCGGGGGCAGCGAAAGAGAACGGAAGAACTCCGAGAACTTCCAGCGCCTCCACGGCTACGAACAGCCACGAAGTCCCGAGGGCGACTCGCAAGGCGGCCGCTGGAGCAAGCTGCCTGCGCAAACCCGGAACGATGCCATCACTCCCGCCGTAGTCCGCAACGATGAGCTCGATGACGTCCTTGTCCGCATCGGCATCACCGGACTGTCAGGCCTGCAGATGGAGGCCGTCAGAGAGGTGTATCGAATACTGAAAGAGAACTTTCCGGAGGTGGCCGCGGCGGAAAGGTTCCTCACGCTGTTGCGCCCCTCGGAAGTCTCGGCGGCCGCCACATCGTGGCAGGATCCTCCGAAAACCCTCAAGGAGCTGCGCCCCGATGTCGAGCCGCGCGGGTTTGAAACGGTTGCTCAGCTCAGCCAGTATCTAGACGACACGATCGGCAAGACGCCCCCGGGCTATGAGCGTCACCACATCATTCCCCAGCACCAAACGCGGCCCGAGTACCAAGCGAAGGAATTCAAGCGCGAGTACGTACATCATACGGACAACATCGTCGTCATCCCGGTACTGCGGCACTGGATGATCACGCATATCGACATGAATAAGCGCCCCGGCGGGGTCCGTATGCGTGACACCATAGCAATGGCCCATTGGCAGGCGCAGCAATGGGCGGGGCTTCATTTCTTGTGGTTCCGCGGAGTGCTGACCGATGGCGAATTCAGGTAGAGACCTTCGATCGCTCGGAATCGCCGAGCTCGTGGAGACCTATGGGAGACTCGTCGAGGAAGGAGAGAAGCGGTCATACAGCCCGGAGCCTTTGCCGGCGCACCTTTCCTCCCGCCCCTATCTCGATGAGATAAAGCGACGGGGAGAAGGTAGCAATCCTCAATTGATGCAGTTCCTTGAGCACCCGAACTTGTCTGTCTGCGTCGCCGTCGCGATCGACTTCCTGGAGGCCGACGTCGAGCCGAGGCTCGCCAGAGCCGCTCTTTGGGAAATTGCGTGCCTCCGTGAGACGGCCGGGATGACCGCGTTTTTCTACCTCGCGTCGACGGATCGCGAGTGGCAAGAGAAGCACAAAGTTCCGATCTCCGATTCGGACGATCCGACGCCCGACAGCGAGCGCCGCATCGGGGGGCAGGCCAAATGGAGCCTAGACCTCCAGCGGCTTGGAAAAAGACCGCAAGACAAGCACTAACGTCTCGCCGCGTTGAACTTCTCCAGCGCCGCGGCGCCTGGGATCAGGTCGGCGTCGGTGAGGTGGTTCAGCGGCGCCTCGACCGTCTGCAGATGGGCGTGGAGGTCCTTCGGCGACGGGTCGAGATAGAGGAGGCCGGTGGCGATCTCGCCCTCGGCGTTCTTCTTCTGCAGATAGGTCATCGCGGCGATGCGGTCGTGCACGTCGTAGTCAGCCGCCAGCTTGTAGAGGTTGAGCACCGAGCCGTCGTGCTGGGTCACCTGCTCATGCGCGCCCTCGGGATAGTCCGCGGTGATCTCGGAGCGCACCGGCATGTAGTCGAGCGCGTTCACCGCCTCGTTGTGCTCGCGCACATAGTCGAAGCTCTTGGTCGAACCGGGGTGGTTGTTGAAGGCGACGCAGGGCGAGATGCAGTCGATGAAGGCCGCCCCGCGATGGCCGAGGGCGCCCTTGATCAGCGGTACCAGCTGCTGCTTGTCGCCGGAGAAGGACCGCGCGACATAGGTGGCGCCGAGCTGGAGCGCGAGCGCTACCATGTCGATCGGGGAGTCGTTGTTGTCGGCACCCCATTTGCTCTTGGAGCCGGCATCCGCCGTCGCTGAGAACTGGCCCTTGGTCAGGCCATAAACGCCGTTGTTCTCGACGACATAGACCATGTCGACGCCGCGGCGGATCGCATGGGCGAACTGGCCGAGGCCGATCGAGGCGGAGTCGCCGTCGCCGGAAACGCCGAGGTAGATCAGGTCTCGATTGGCGAGGTTGGCGCCGGTCAGCACCGAGGGCATGCGGCCATGCACCGAGTTGAAGCCGTGGCTCTGGCCGAGGAAATAAGTCGGCGTCTTGGACGAGCAGCCGATGCCGGAGAGCTTGGCCAGCCGATGCGGCTCGAGGTCGAGCTCGTAGCAGGCCTGGATGATCGCCGCCGAGATCGAATCGTGCCCGCAGCCGGCGCAGAGCGTCGAGACCGTGCCCTCGTAGTCGCGGCGCGTATAGCCCAGCTTGTTCTTAGGCAGGCCGGGATGGCGGAATTTCGGCTTCGGCAGATAGCTCATGACACGGCCTTCCGGAAGGGAACGACGTTCGCCTCCTTGGCGATCGTCTCCGAGATGAACTTGGCGGTGATCGGCGTGCCGTCGTAGTGCAGCACGGAGACGAGCTTGGCCGGGTCGATGCCGCACTCGCTCATCAGGAGCGTGCGCATCTGACCGTCGCGGTTCTGCTCGACCACGAAGACGCGGTCATGCGCCGCGCAGAAGGCGCTTACGTCCTGGTGGAACGGGAAGGCCCGGAGCCTGAGCGTATTGAGGTGCACGCCCTGGCCGGCGAGCTTGTGCATCGCCTCGTCCATCGCCGGCGAGGTGGAGCCGAAATAGATCGCGCCGATCCGGGTCGGCTGCGCCGAATCCTTGCGGATCGGCTGGGGCACCAGGGTCTTCGCGGTGTCGAACTTGCGGAGCAGCCGCGTCATGTTCTCGACATAGGCCGGCCCTTCCTCGGTGTAGCGCGCGTACTGGTCCTTGCTGGTGCCGCGCGTGAAGAAGGCGCCCTTGTTCGGATGCGTGCCGGGATAGGTGCGGAACGGGATGCCGTCGCCGTCGACATCGAGATAGCGGCCGAAGGGCTTGCCGGAATCGAGATCCGCGGCGGTCATGATCTTGCCGCGGTCCATGCGGCGCGTGTCGTCCCACTTCAACGGCGCGCAGAGGCGCTCGTTCATGCCGATGTCGAGATCGAGCATGACGAAGATCGGCGTCTGCAGCCGGTCGGCAAGGTCGAAGGCCAGGGCGCCGAAATCGAAGCACTCCTTCGGATCCTCAGGGAACAGCAGCACATGCTTGGTATCGCCATGGCTGGCATAGGCGGCGGAGAGCAGATCGCATTGCTGGGTGCGCGTCGGCATGCCGGTCGAAGGCCCCGCTCGCTGCACGTCGAAGATCACCGCCGGGATCTCGGCGAAATAGGCGAGGCCGATGAACTCCTGCATCAGCGAAACGCCGGGACCGGAGGTCGAGGTGAAGGCGCGCGCGCCGTTCCAGCTGGCGCCGATCACCATGCCGATCGAGGAGAGCTCGTCCTCGGCCTGGACGATCGCGTATTTCCGCCTGGAGGTGGTCTGGTCGACGCGGAAGCGCTTGCAGTGGCTGGTGAAGGCCTCGGCGAGCGAGGAAGAGGGCGTGATCGGGTACCAGGCGCAGACGGTTGCGCCGCCATAGACGGCACCCAGCGCCGCCGCCGAGTTGCCTTCCATCATGATGCGGTCGCCGACCTTGTCGGCGCGCTTCAGGCGCAGCCCGATCGGGCAGGGAAGATTCTTCAAGGCCCAGTCGCGGCCCATATGCATGGCCGCGATGTTCGGCTTGATCAGCTTGTCCTTGCCCCAGAACTGCTCGGCGATCAGCTTCTCGACGACCTCGACCTCCATGTCGAGCAATGCCGCGAGCGCGCCGACATACATGACGTTCTTGAACAGCTGGCGCTGGCGCGGATCGGTATAGGCCTCGTTGCACATCTGGGTCAGCGGCACGCCGAGCGCGGTCACGTCGTCGCGGAACTTCGACGGCGGCAGCGGTTTGGTCGAGTCGTAGACGACATAGCCGCCCGGCTCGACCGAGGCCATGTCCTGGTCCCAGGTCTGCGGGTTCATCGGCACCATGAGGTCGACGCCGCCGCCGCGGCTGCCGAGCCAGCCGGCCTCCGATACGCGGATCTCGTACCAGGTCGGCAGGCCCTGGATGTTCGAGGGGAAGATGTTGCGCGGCGCCGCCGGAATGCCCATCCGCAGGATGATCTTGCCGAAAAGCGTGTTCGCGCTCGCCGATCCCGATCCGTTGACGTTGGCGAACTTGATGACGAAGTCGTTGACGCGTTCTAGCGGCTTCGGCATGCGGCACCCGCGTGAGTCATCTCGATAAGGAATTTCTGCATGTCCCACGCACCGGTCGGGCAACGCTCGGCACAGAGTCCGCAGTGAAGGCAGACGTCCTCGTCCTTGGCCATGATGCGGCCGGTCTTGAGAACGTCGGAGATATAGAGGTCCTGGGTCTTGTTCATCGCCGGCTGGGTCAGCCGACCGCGCAGCTCATCCTCTTCGCCGTTGGCGGTGAAGGTGATGCAGTCGACCGGGCAGATGTCGACGCAGGCATCGCATTCGATGCAGAGGTTGCGGGCGAAGACGGTCTGGACGTCGCAGTTGAGGCAGCGCTGCGTCTCGGCATAGCCGAGCTTCGCATCGAATCCCAGCTCGACCTCGACCTTGATGTCCTTGAGCGTCGTGCCGAGATCGCGCCACGGCACCTTGTTGCGAAGCGCCGCCGAGATGTCGTTGTCGTAGCTCCACTCGTGGATGCCCATCTTCTGCGAGGCGACAGTGACGCCCGGCGGCGGACGCACGGAGAGGTCCTCGCCGTTCAGCATCTTGTCGATCGAGATCGCGGCGTCATGGCCGTGGGCGACCGCCCAGATGATGTTCTTCGGCCCGAAGGCGGCATCGCCGCCGAAGAACACCTTCGGGATCGTCGACTGCATGGTCTTGGGATCGACCTTGGGCATGCCCCAGCGGTCGAACTCCATGCCGATGTCGCGCTCGATCCAGGGGAAGGCGTTCTCCTGGCCGATCGCCACCAGCACGTCGTCGCATTCGATGATCACCTCGGGCTCGCCGGTCGGCACCAGCTCGCGCCGGCCCTTCTCGTCCTTCTTCGCCGCGACCTTCTCGAAGGACATGCCTTTGAGCTTGCCGTTGTCGTGGATGAAGGCCTTGGGCACAAGGAAGTTCTTGATTGGGATGCCTTCGTGCTGGGCGTCTTCCTTCTCCCAGGGCGAGGCCTTCATCTCCTCGAAGCCGGAGCGGACGACGACGGTCACCTCCTCGCCGCCGAGGCGCTTGGAGGAGCGGCAGCAATCCATCGCGGTGTTGCCGCCGCCGAGCACGATCACGCGCCTGCCGATCTTGTCGATGTGACCGAAGGAGACGTTGGAGAGCCAGTCGATGCCGATATGGATGTTCTTCGCCGCTTCCTGGCGGCCCGGAATCTCGAGATCGCGGCCGCGCGGCGCGCCGGAGCCGACGAAAATCGCGTCGTAATCCTCGGCCAGCAGCGCCTTCAGGCTATCGACGCGATTCCCGAGCTTCAGCTCGACATTGCCGAGATCGGTGATGTAGCCGACCTCCTCGTCGATGACCTCTTCCGGAAGACGGAAGCGCGGGATCTGGCTGCGGATCATGCCGCCGGCCTTGGGATCGGAATCGTAGACAACGCAGTGATAGCCCAGCGGCACGAGATCGCGGACCACGGTCAGCGACGCTGGGCCGGCGCCGATGAGCGCGACCTTCTTGCCGTTCTTCGGCGCGTTCGGCGCCGGCATCAGCCCGCCGACATCGCCCTTGAAGTCGGCGGCGACGCGCTTGAGACGGCAGATCGCCACCGGCTCGGCCTCGACGCGGCCGCGCCGGCAGGCGGGCTCGCATGGCCGGTCGCAGGTGCGCCCGAGGATGCCGGGGAAGACGTTCGACTTCCAATTGACCATGTACGCATCGGCGTAGCGGCCGGCGGCGATCAGCCGGATGTATTCCGGCACCGGCGTGTGCGCCGGGCAGGCCCATTGGCAGTCGACGACCTTGTGGAAGTAGTCGGGTTGCTTGATGTCGGTGGCTTGCACTTGACTGCTCCAGCGGATCCGCTTCCGACCGCCGGAGCCAGGTCCGGCGGGCATGCCGGACGCTATTTTCTGGCGAGGGTGTCCGCTTCGTCCTCAAGGGCGTCCGCAATATGCGTCAGCTCCTGGCTGATCTCCGGCATCGCCGTGTCCTCGGCGACAACCCGGCATCGCCGCGCGAGCGCGCGCAGCCGATCGGCGCTGCCCGGCTTCTTCGCCGGTGTGCGCGACTGCGCCGGAGATGCCCGTCGCTTGGTGGCAACCTTGGTCCGCATGCGTCCTCCCCTCTTCTGCACTTTATCTTGGAGCACAAAGTGAAGCGTTCTTGGACTTGCAATTGGGACGGCCAAACCGAGGCCGGAGCCGAGGGAAGCTTGCCCCAAGGCGGAGGCGCCTGCAATGAAACTCGGGGCTCGGCGGAGCCCTACGGTACGGCCTTCTGGACCGCCATCAGCTGGCGGATCAGCTCGATCCGCCGGCGGGTCACCGGGTAGCGTTTTGCGCGCTTCCTCGCCTCCGGCGCCGAGAGACCCCAGCGCCGCGAGGCCTGCCGCCAGAGCAGCATGACCTTGAGCCGGATCGCCGGGTCGCGCAGGCGCTGGCGCACCTTCTCGATTACCGCCCAGCCTGACTCGGCGGCGCGATGAACAGGCTGCACGGGATTGCCGATCAGGCCCGGCCAGCTCAAGGCCGCCGATTCGAAGTGCGGGGCGCAGAACACCAGCAGCCTGTCGTGCTCCTGCTCGTTATACGCATAGTAGGTGCGCTTGGCCTCGGGATAGCGGGCAACGGCCGCAGACTGGACCCCGAAACTGGCGACGGCGGGCTCATCGCAAACGCAGCACTTCATGGCTGACGCGAGCTTAACACCAGACCTTGCCTTGCGTCGTCAGGGTCCGTGTGCTCTCCTCGCCCCGCCATGGCCAGCAAGCCGCGCGACGAAGTCATGAAGCAGATCGCCGAGCTCCGTCGGAGGATGGACCCGGATGTGCTGGATTCGGCCGAGCGCATTGCCCGCGCTCATCTCGGGCTGCCGTCGAAGCCGAGTGAGGCCGTGCGGCTCTTCCAGCAGGCGATGGCCGGCAACAGCCGCCAGAAGGCCGAGATCCTGGCCGAGGTCGAGCGCCGCGTCGCGCGGATGAAGACCCGTCATTAGCGAGTCCGACGGCGGCCGCTACCGGCGGGTCGCTCTCTTCTTCTCTTTCCTGCTCGCGCCGACCATCGGCTATGCCTGCTCGCGCGTCATCGACGGGTGGAGCCGGCATCAGCCCTGGGCGGAGTCGATGCCCTGGGCGCGTTACGGCCTCGGCATGGCCGCGCTCGCGACCGGCGGCCTCGCCGGCTACTGGTTGCTGCGCTGGCTCTTCCGGCTGGCCGGGGCGCTCTTCTCGCGCTGAAGCTGGGCGATCGTCCGCCCCAGCAGATCGAAGTCCTTCCGCCGTCCGGTGCCGCGCCGCCAGGCGAGCCCGATCGCCCGCGACCTTGGATCGGCGTCGAGCGGCCGCGTCACGAGGCTGGTTCCTCTCAGGATCCCGGCATCGACCGCCATGCGCGGCAGCAGCGTGACGCCGAGGCCGCCATCGACCATCTGCACCAGCGTGTGCAGGCTCGTCGCCTCGACCGCCGGCCCCAGCGCCGGATCGGTGAAGTTGCAGACCGACAGCGCGTGCGAGCGGAGGCAATGGCCCTCCTGGAGCAGCAGCAGAGGCTCCTCGGCGAGGCGATCGGGCGGAACGGCGTCGAGAGATGCTAGGGCGTGCGTCTTGGGCAGGGTCGTCAGGAACTCGTCCTCGAACAGATCCATGGTCTCGGCGCCGCCGCAGTCGCAGGGCAGCGCCAGAAGCAGCACGTCGAGCGCGCCGGACTCGAGCTGATCGACGATGCGCGCCGTCTGGTCCTCGACCAGCACCAGCTTGAGCTTGGGGAAGGCGCGACGAAGTCCGGGCAGCACGCGAGGCAGCAGGAAGGGGCCGATGGTCGGGATCACACCGAGGCGAAGCAGCCCGGAGAGCGGCGCCTGCGCCGCCGTCGCCGCCGCGACCAGCTCCTCGGCCCCCTCGAGGAGCTGGCGCCCGCGGCGCAGCACCTCCTCGCCGGCCGGGGTGAAGACGACCCGGCGCTTGCCGCGGTCGACAAGGGTGACGCCGAGGGTGGTCTCGAGGTCCTTGAGCGCGGCGCTCAGGGTCGACTGGGTGACGTTCGCCGCCTCCGCGGCGCGGCCGAAATGCCCTGCCCGTGCAAGGGCATCGAGGTAGTGGAGCTGGCGGAGGGTGGGCTGTCTTGTCATCGGAATTTCCAATTATACTGTATGAGATATCTCATTGGACCGATCAATTGACGCTTCCTAATTTAAACCCATTCCAATTCGCAATCGCAACCAAGGAGCGTCTCCATGCTGACCGTCGGCGACAACTTCCCCTCTTTCGCCCTCAAGGGCGTCGTCTCCCGCGACATCAAGACCGCCTTCGCCGACTTCACCGAGAAGAGCGATGCCGGCAAGTGGAAGGTCGTGTTCTTCTGGCCGAAGGACTTCACCTTCGTCTGCCCGACCGAGATCGCCGCCTTCGGCAAGCTCTCGGGCGAGTTCAAGGATCGCGACGCGGTGGTCTACGGCGTCTCGACCGACTCCGAGTTCGTGCATCTGGCATGGCGCAACGACCACGCCGACCTGAAGGACCTGCCCTTCCCGATGCTCGCCGACATCAAGCGCGAGCTCTCGCAGCAGCTCGGCATCCTCGACAAGAAGGAAGGCGTAGCGCTGCGCGCGACCTTTGTCGTCGATCCGGAAGGCGTCATCCGCTTCGCCTCGGTCAACGACCTCTCGGTGGGCCGCAATCCGCAGGAGGTCCTGCGCGTCCTCGACGCGCTGCAGACCGACGAGCTCTGCCCCTGCAACTGGCAGAAAGGCGAGGACGTCCTGCGTCCGGCGGCCTGATCATGAGCCTCGAAACCCTGAAGTCGCGGCTTCCCGACTACGCCAAGGATCTGAGGCTCAACCTCTCGTCCCTGGCGACGGAAGCGGCTCTGACCGAGCAGCAGCGCGCGGGCGCGTTCATCGCCTCGGCGATCGCGTCCCGCAACCCGGAGGTGATCCAGTCGATCACCGCCGAGTTCGGGCCTAAGCTCTCGGCGGAAGCGCTCGAAGCGGCGAAGACGGCAGCGGCCATCATGGCGATGACCAATGTCTATTACCGCTTCACCCATCTGGTGTCGGCGTCGGACTACAAGACGATGCCGGCGAAGCTCCGGATGAATGCGCTGGCGAAGCCCGGGGTCGACAAGATCGACTTCGAGCTGTGGTCGACCGCGGTCTCGGCGGTCAATGGCTGCGGCATGTGCATGGACTCCCACGAGAAGACCCTGCGCAGCCACGGCGCCACCGCCGAGCAGATCCAGGCGGTCGCCCGCATCGCCGCCACCGTGCATGCCGTCGCCGCCACACTCGGCGGCGAAGCGGCGCTGCAGGGCGAGATGAAGGCAGCGGCGTAACACGACGCACCATCGTTACCTGCCCTCCCCATCGCGTGGAGGGCAGGTGGCGCCGGTCCGCCTCATCCTTCGCGGAAGAAGGGGTCCGGAAGGGAGGGATTTCTGAGCTTCGCCGCCGCTCCGGCGCCGGTGACAGGCAGGCCGGTCGGATCGAGGAGACCGAGCTGCACCAGCACGTTCGCCTGATCCCATAGGATGTGCTCGTACGAGACCTTGCCGTTCTCGATTCCAACGATGACGACGAAGGCGACTTCGACAAACTTGCCGGTCGGCTTCAGGCCCGGGAGCATCCAATCCATCTTGGTGGTGTGAGTGAAGGAAATGATGAGTTCGTCGACAAGCCGCTCGCTGCTGTAGGTCCGCGATATCGTTTCGAACTTAACGTCGGGTGGGAAGAACTGGCCGATCAGTCGATTGGCGTAGAACGTCCTCACGGCCTGGGGACCCTGGCCGCCTACCATCGTCGGCACGTTCACCAGATGCGGATCGGGCGCCATGGTCGCCAGCGTCTTGTCGAGATCGCCGGATAGCTCGGCCTCCATGTGGGCGCCGAAGATAGTCTCCAGCGCCTCCTTCAGTTTGGCATCTGCCACGGTCGAAGCTCCTTGTGTGCTGTCGAGGGGAAGCGCAACGCTCGCCGTCGCGACGGCAAGGCCCACGAACGCTCTCCGCGTGACGTCAGCCATGAACCGACACTTTCAGGAATACCTACATTCGAGGTTGAGACTGCGACGCGGCGCGAGCTGCCGCAAGGTGTTCCGGTTCAGACTCAGCATCCCCTCGCCTTCAGCCTATCCTTCATGCGCTCGAAGGCGGCGCACATGGTCTCGGCCATCGGCGATTCCGTCGTGTTGTGCCCGGCCTCGTTCACGAAGAACATCTCCGACTCCGGCCAGGCCCGATGCAGCCGCCAGGCGAGCAGCGGGCGCGTCACCACGTCGTAGCGGCCCTGCACCAGGATGCAGGGCAGGTGACGGATCTTCGCGAGGTTGTCGAGAATGTGGTTCGGTTTCAGGAAGGAATCCTGAGTCACGTAATGGGTGAAGAAGCGCGCCAACGGCACGCAGAGCTCCGGCGCGAGCAACGCATTCACCATCTCCGGCTTGGCATCGAAGGACTGCGTCTTGCCTGAGAAGGTGCGAAGCGCGATGGCGGCCGGCAGATGCACCTTCGGGTCCGGATCGACCACCCGCTTGTGGTACGCGGCGAGCAGGTCGCCACGCTCGGCCTCGGGGATAAAGCTGGAGAACGCGTCCCATGCCTCCGGAAAGACGTTGCCGATGCCGTGGAACCAGAAGCGGATATTCTCGGGCTCGCCGATGGTGATGCCGCTCATCGCCAGGCCGAGGCAGCGATCCGGATGCGCGATCGCATAGACCATCGAGAGCGTCGAGCCCCATGAGCCGCCGCTGACGAGCCATTTCTCGACGCCGAAATGCTCTCTCAGCTTCTCGATGTCGTCGACGAGATGCCAGGTCGTGTTGTCCTTGAGCTCGGCATTCGGCGTGGACGCGCCGGCGCCGCGCTGATCGAACATGCAGATGTCGTAGTAGGCGGGATCGTAGAAGCGGCGATAGAAGGGCCGCGTCGTGCCACCCGGGCCGCCGTGCAGGAAGACGACCGGCACACCCTTCGGGTTGCCGAGCCGCCACCAGGCGAGCGCATGCGTTCCGTCGACCTTGAGATGACCGGAAGCGCGCGGCTCGATCTCCGGATAGAGCGGATGGGGCGCAAGTGTCGCCATCAGCGTGGCTTGTGGCCGGCAGCGGCGAGCCGTGCCTTCATACGCTCGCTCGCGGCCGTCAGCGATTCCGCCAGAACGGGCTCAGTCGAGTTGTGGCCGGCCTCGATGACGATCTGCAGCTCGGCCTCGGGCCAGGCCTTCGCGAGCTTGTAGGCGATCTCGGCGCGGGTCACGACGTCGTAGCGCCCCTGCACGATGATGCCGGGCAGATGACGGATCTTCGGCATGCCATTGATGAGCGCGCCGGGCGGCATGAAGAAGCGGTTGACGCAGAAATGCGTGAAGAAGCGCGCCAGCGGCACGCACATCTCGGGCGAGAGGAGCGACTTCACCGTGGCCTCGGTGGCGCGGAAGGACTGAGTCCAGCCGGAGTAGGTGCGGAGCGCTTCCGCTGCCGGGAAATTGACCTTTGGGTCGTCGGAAGTAACGCGCCGGTAATAGGCGCCGAGCAGGTCGCCGCGCTCCTCCGGCGGCAGGAAGTTCGCGAAGGCCTCCCAGGCCTCGGGGAACAGATTGCGGATGCCGTAGTACCACCAGTGGATCTCGTCATCGCCGCCGGTGAAGATGCCGCGCACGATGAGGCCCAGGCAGCGCTCGGGATAGGCCTGGGCATAGGCGAGCGACAGGAAGCTTCCCCAAGATCCGCCGGTCACCAGCCATTTTTCGATGCCAAGATGCTTCCTGAGCTTCTCGATGTCTTCGATCAGGTTCTGGGTGTTGTTGCCCTCGAGCTCGTTGAGCGGCGTCGAGCGACCGCAGCCGCGCTGGTCGAACAGCGTAACGTCGAAGAAGGCCGGATCGTAGTTGCGCCGGTTGGCCGGGCGGATGCCGCCGCCCGGCCCGCCGTGCAGGAACAGTGCCGGCACGCCCTTGGGATTGCCGACGCGCTCCCAATAGAGCGTGTGGCGATTGTCGACCGCGAGATTGCCGGTCTCGCGCGGCTCGACCTCAGGAAAGAGCGGATGTCGTTCCAGCATGGCGGCCCCAGATCAAGAGTCGTATTCAACGCCAGGAGGTGATGGTCGCGCCACCATCGGCGACGATGACTTGCCCGGTGATGAAGTTGCCGGCGGGACTCGCCAGCATCACCGCGATGCCAGCGATGTCGTCGGGCTCGCCGATGCGCCGCAGCGGGTAACCGGTGATCGCCTTCTCGTAGAGCTCGGGGTTCTCCCAGAGATACTTGGCGAAATCGGTGCGGACGAGGCCGGGCGCGATCGTGTTGACGCGGATGTTCTTCGGCCCCCACTCGGTCGCCAGCTGGCGCGCAAGCTGGAAGTCGGCCGCCTTAGAGACGCCGTAGAGGCCGATATTGCCGGCGCCGCGCAGGCCCGCGATCGAGGAGATGATGATGACGACGCCGTCCTTGCGCTCGGCCATCTCCGGGATCGTCAGATTGGCGAGCCAGAGATTGGAGCGGACGTTGCTGCCCATCACCTTGTCGAAGAGAGAGTCGGTGACCTCTGACATCGGGCCGGCATGCGGGTTGATCGCCGCGTTGCAGACCATGATGTCGATCTTGCCGAAGGCATCCCGCGTGCCCTGGACCAGCGCCTCGACCTGCTCGCGATAGCCGATGTTGCAGGCGATCGCCTTGGCCTTGCCGCCGGCGGCCTCGATCTCCTTCACCACCTCCTGGCACGGCTCGAGCTTGCGCGAGGAGACGACGACAGAGGCGCCGTGCTCAGCCATGGCGAGGCAGATGGCGCGGCCGATGCCCTTGCTGCCGCCGGTGACGACGGCAGTCTTGCCCTTGAGACTGAAGAGCCTCACGCCTTGAGCATGTCCTTGATCGCGCGACCGGCGTCGGCGATCGCCTTGCGGCCAAGCTCGAGCTCGCGGCTCATGTTCATGAAGCCGTGGATGACGCCGTCATAGACGTCCATCTTGTGCGGCACATTCGCTGCCTTGAGCTTCTCGGCGAGCTTGATCGTGTCGTCGAGCAGCGGATCGAGCGAAGCGGCATTGAGATAGAGCTGCGGCAACCCCTTCATATCGGCGAGAAGCGGCGCTGCACGAATGTCGGGCGCGGACGGCGTGCCGGCGAGCCAGGCCTTCCAGAACCACTTCATGCGCTCGGTCGTCAGGTTGTAGGCACCGCCGCCGAAATTCTTGTGGCTCTCGGTCTCATGATCAGGCGCGAGGCAGCCATAGAAGAGCGCGCCGCCCTGAATCTGCGGCAGGCCCTTCTCTCGCAGGCCCACCAGCACACCGAGCGAGAGATTGGCGCCGGCCGAGTCGCCGGCAACCGCGATGCGCGATGGATCGAGACCGCGCGCGGCTCCGTCGGAACGGATCCAGGCGACGGCCGCCATCGCATCGTCATGGCCGGCCGGGAACGGGTTCTCCGGCGCGAGCCGGTAGTCGAGGCCGAGCACGGCGCACCCGCTCTCGACCGCCAGCATCCGCATGAAGCGGTCATGCGTGTCGAGATCGCAGAACACCCAGCCGCCGCCATGGAGGAAGAGCAGCACCGGCAGCTTGCCCGGCTTCGGTAGGAACAGACGGGCCTTCAGCGCTTGCGTCGGCCCAGGGATGTAGAGATCGACCGTCTCCATGTCCGGCTTCGGCCAGTTCCAATGCGTCGAGACGCGATTGGTGATCGGCCGCGCTTCGGCGAGCGGGATCTTGGTGGTGTCGGGAAGACCGAGGCTCGCATACCAGGCGATGATCTTGGTCATCTCCGGATGAACGAAGGGCGCGTCTTGGCGGCGGGCGGCGGAGGTCATGGTTGGATTCGACCGTTGGGAAGGGAGCCGATACGGTACCCGGCCCGTCGCACCCGCCGCAATCGCTTCCACGAAAGGCCGCCCGTGACTTCATCCACAGGCATCACCGGCATCGACCATGCCGTCATCGTCATCCGCGACCTCGCCCAGGCGGAAAAGAACTATCAGCGCCTCGGTTTTAGACCGACCCCACGCGGGCACCACACCAAGCTCGACACCTACAACCACTGCATCATGCTGGACCGGGACTATTTCGAGGTCCTCGGGGTCGAGCGGCCCGGGCCTTACAATGTCGAGCAGCAGGAGACGCTGAAGGAGCGCGAGGGCCTCTGGGCGCTGGCGCTGCAGACCGACGATGCCCGCGCCGCGCATGGCCGGCTCAAGGCCGCCGGCTTCTCTCCGACCGAGCCGGTCGACTTCGCCCGCCCGGTCGAGCTGCCAGGCCGTATGACGGAGGCGCGCTTCACCGTCTTCTATTTCGAAGCGAATGCCGTGCCAGGCCTGCGCCTCTTTCTCTGCCAGCACTACACACGCGATGTGGTCTGGCGGCCGGATTATCTCGGCCAGGCGAATGCGGCGAAGGCGCTCTCGCATGTAACACTGGCGGTCGATGATCCCGGCGTCACCGCCGACGCCTATGGCAAGGTCTTCGGTACCAAGCCGATCCCGACCCCGGGTGGGTTCGAGGTTCCCGCCGGCCAAGCGAAGATCAGGATCATCGCCGCCGCCAAGGCCTCGGAGGATTTCGCCGGCGATCCGGTTCTCTCCTATCGCCATCCGGCACCGATCGCGCTCGGCCTCAGCGTCTCGGACCGTCAGGCGGCGCACCGGGCGCTCGAATCCCGTGGCGTCCCCTTCAAGGACTCGCCGGCGGGGTTTCGGGTCGCCTCGACCCACGCCAACGGCGTCGTGATCGAGCTCGTCTGACCATGGCCTCGTCCACCGGCATCAAGCGCATCGACCACGCGGCGATCCTCGTCGCCAACCTGGCGAAGGCCGAAGGCATGTACCGCCGTCTCGGATTCAAGACCACGCCGATCGGCCGGCACAACAACGTCGGCACCGCCAACCATCTCCTGATGTTCGACGAAGACTTCTTCGAGATTCTGGGCATCGAGACACCCACCGACTTCAACAAGCAGTGGGCGGATGCGATCGCCGAGCGTGAAGGGCTCTGGGGCCTCGCCTTCTCCAGCGACGACGTGCCGGCGACCTACGCGCATCTGAAGGCCGTCGGCTTCTCGCCGACCGAGCCGCGAGAGTTCAGCCGCCCGGTCGATCTCGGCGGTGGCGAGACAAGGCAGGCACGATTCACGCTCACCTATCTCGAGCCGGACGCCGTCCCCGGCATCCGCGCCTTCGTCTGCCAGCACCACACGCCGGAGCTGGTCTGGCGGCCGGAATATCTGGGGCAGCCCAACCGGACGACCTCGCTCGCCCATCTGACGCTGGTCGTCGACGACCCGGCCGCGGCCGCCAACGCCTATGCCCGCCTGACAGGTACTACGCCCTCCCCTCGGCCGGGCGGCATGGAAGTGCCAGGACCTGGCGCCGCGATCCGCCTGCTTTCGCCATCGCAGGCATCAACCGAGTTCGCCGGTGATCCCGTACTGCGATACCGCCAGCCGGCACCGATCGGCGCTGGATTTGCCGTCGCTAATCGCGGCGCCCTCCGGGACCGGCTTCACGCCGCCGGCGTAGCGTTTCGCGAGACCGATTCAGGCGCCGTCCGCGTCGGGTCTACGGAAGCCTGCGGCGTTGCCCTCGACTTCCTGTAACACTTGCAATTTCAGGTAAATTCGAGCCGACGCCTTCGTATGTCGTAAGGCATTATTAACCCCGCCGCCTCTAGTCTTCCGGGCAAGAAGCTCGGCTAGGGACAAACTCTGGATGACCTCAGCAGCCACGCTCGCGGCGCTCAACGCAGGCCAGAAGGCCATCGGCGGGCGACTGCGTGGTGCGCTTCTGGGTCTCGCTGCCGGTGCTCCGGCCACGCTCGCTCTCATCACCGTCGCCGTCATTCAGGTCGTCGAAAGCCGCGGCGAAGCGTCCGGCCCCATTCTCCTGCTTCTGCTTGCCTTCGCTACCGCCGGTGTCGGCGCCTGGATCGGCGCTGTCGGTGTCCGCCGTGCCGTCGGGGGGGACAGCGCTCGCCTCTCCAGCGTGCTCCGCGCGCTTGCGACCGGCGAGCGCTGTCAGCGCTTCGGTGGCCCCTACGATGCCGGCGAGGCCGGAGAACTCACGCGCGCCGTCGATGGCATCATCGATCGCGTCTCCGAGCTCCGCGACACGCTGGAACGCCATCGTCTCCTGTCCGGGCTCTCGACGGACGTCTTCTTCCGGTTGGCACCGGACGCGACCTTCCTCGCCGTCTCGCCGTCGGTCACGCGCCTTCTCGGCTACGAATCGCAGGAGCTGGTCGGCCGCTCCTGCTACGACTTCCTCCACCCCGACGATCTCGCCGCCACACGCCAGAAGCATGACGAGCTGCTGTCGGGCGGCGCGTCGACCCTGGCGCTCAAGTTCCGCCGCAAGACCGGCGGCTATGTCAGCGTCGAGTTCATCTCGCGGCTTCGCCGCGACGAGGCGAGTGGCCGCGCCTATGAGATTCTCGCCGTGATCCGCGACGTGAGCGAGCGCGCCGAGCATGCGCGTGAGCTCGAGCGCACCCGCCGCGATGCCGCCGCCACCGGACGGTCGCGTTCGTCGTTCCTCTCGAACATGAGCCACGACCTGCGCACGCCGCTCAACATCATCATCGGCCTCTCCCAGATCATCCGCGACCAGATGTTCGGGCCGGTCGGCCAGCGCTATATCGACTATGCCCGCGACATCGAGTCGAGCGGCCACGACCTGCTCGATCTGATCAACGACCTGCTCGACCTCTCCAAGGTCGAGGCAGGCCGGTGGCAGGTCGAGGAGCGTGCCGTCTCGATCACGCGCAACATCGATGCCGTCTTCACCATGGTCAGCGCCCGCGGCCGCCTAGCCCAGGTGGCGCTCGAATCGCGCCTTGGGCCCGAGCTGCCGCTCGTCCTCGCCGACGAGCGCGCGGTCCGTCAGACGCTGCTCAACGTCATCTCCAGCGCGCTCAAGCGTGTCACGCCATCCAGCGTCATTACCATCGACGGCAAGCTCGTCGATCGCCAGGTCGTCGTCGTCGTGGAGGGCCAGAGCCGCGCGGTCGAGTCACGCGACGGCTACGTCAAGGATCCGCTCGAAGGCTCGGTGGGGCTGGCGCTTGCGTCCGACCTCATGCGCCTGCATGGCGGCCGGCTCGACTTGCAGACCACGGCCGAGCAGCGGCTCGTCGTCACGCTCACCTTCCCGCCGGAGCGCAGCCTGACCGGGCCGGCAACGCCGCTTCGCCTCGTCGCCGAAGCCTCCTAGCCGACCACCTCGGCCATCGGACGGATCCGCACGCCGTCCGCCTCCAGCACTTCGCGTACGCGCCTGGCCATGGCGACCGCCTCGGGGTTATCGCCATGGACGCAGATCGTGTCGATGGCGACCGGCACGCGCTTGCCCGTCGTGCTGACGATGGCGCGCTCGCGCACCATAGCGAGAACCCGTTTTGCCGCCTCATCGGCATCGTGCAGCACGGCACCAGGCTGCTTCCGCGAGGTCAGGGTCCCGTCGTCCTGATAGGTGCGGTCGGCGTAGATTTCGCGCGCCATGCGGAGATTGTGGCGCTGCCCGGCCCGCTCCATCGCCGTTCCGGGCATCACGACCCAGATCGCCTCCGGAGCCGCATCGCGGATGGCACGGGCGACGCCGTCGGCCATCGCCTCGTCGACCGCGATAAGATTGCCGAGCGAACCATGCGTCTTCACATGGCTCATCGTATGGCCGACCGAGCGCGCAATGCCTTGCAGAGCGCCAATTTGATAGACGATCTCCTTGGCTACGTCGTCAGGCTTCTCGCCCATGATCGGCCGGCGGCCGAAGCCCCAGAGATCGCGGAAGCTCGGATGCGCGCCGACGGCGACACCGTTGGCCTTGGCCGTCGACACTGTCTCATGCATGACCAGGGGATCGCCGGCATGGAAGCCGCAGGCGACATTGGCCGAGGAGACGATCCGCAGCATGGCCGCGTCGTCGCCGAGCTTGTAGACTCCGAAGCTCTCGCCCATGTCGCTGTTGAGATCGACCGCTACGCCCATGACCCATCCTCGTCTCTTCTGGCCCGCCGAGGATAGCACGAGGCGATGAACGGCGGATTGCGACTGCTCGCGGCCGGCGATACGGCGCTCACCGCAGAGCTCGGCGATACCGTCGATCCCCGCATCAACGCGCGCGTGCTGTCGCTCGACCGCGCACTCGCGGCGGAGGCGCTGCCCGGCATCGTCGAGACGGTGCCTACCTATCGCTCGCTGCAGATCCATTTCGATCCCGACCGGCTGGATGTAGAGGCGCTCGGCCGCACGCTCGAGGCGCTCGCCGCCAAGCTCGACGACGAGCCGCCGCCTGGACGGACCTGGAGAGTTCCCGTCGCCTATGGCGGCGAGCACGGCATCGATCTCGAGGCAACGGCAGCACGGATCGGCGTCTCGACCGAGGAGGTCATCGCGATCCACCTCGCCGGGGACTATCGCGTCTACATGATCGGTTTCCAGCCGGGCTTCGCCTATCTCGGCGGCCTCGACTCCCGGCTGCACCTGCCGCGCCGCGAGGTTCCGCGCCTCAAGACGCCGGCCGGTACGATCTCGGTCGGCGGCATCCAGGCCGCGGTCGCCTCGATCGAGGCGCCGAGCGGCTGGCATCTTCTCGGACGCACACCCGTCCGCGCCTTCGATCCTGTCCGCGCCGAACCGTTGCTGTTCGGTGTCGGTGACCGCATCCGCTTCGAGCGGATCTCCGCCGACGATTATGTCAGCCTCGCGACGAGAGTCGCCGACGAAGGGTGGCTCCCGCCCCGCGAGGCGCCATGAGCGTGCTTCGCTGCATCGATCCCGGCCCGCTCGCGACCCTTCAGGATGGCGGCAGAGTAGCTTGGCAGCGTTTCGGGGTTTCGGTCGCCGGCGCCATGGACCCGATCGGTCTCGCGCTCGCCAATCTTCTGGTGGGCAATCCGCGTGACGGCGCGGCAATAGAGGTGACGCTTGCGGGTGGCGTCTGGGAGGTCGAAGCCGAGTCGGTGCGGCTCGCCTTTGCCGGCGCCAACATCGCCGCGACCATCGACGGCCGTCTCGCAGCGAGCCATCGCTCGCACATGCTGAAGCGCGGCCAGCGCCTCGCGATCGGTCCGCTCGCCGGTGCCGTGCGCGGATACCTCGCGGTCGCCGGCGGCCTCGCGCTGCCGGCGATGCTCGGCAGCATCTCGACTCATCTGCGTTCACGCCTCGGCGGCATCGACGGCGGCCCGCTCCGCGCCGGACAGGAGCTGCCGCTCGTGCTCGATACCGTCGGCGGGCCGGACCTCGCATTCGACCCGTCGCTGCTACCGACGGCGCCGCCTCGCTTCCGCGCCATTCTCGGTCCGCAGGACGACATGTTCACGCGCGAGGGCGTCGAGACGCTGTTCGCCGCCGACTACACCGTCACCGCCGAGGCCGACCGGATGGGCATGCGCCTTGCCGGGCCAAAGCTCGCGCATGTCGGCGGCTACAACATCATCTCCGACGGCATCGCTCCCGGGTCCATCCAGGTGCCGGGAGCCGGCCTGCCGATCGTGCTGTTCGCCGACCGCCAGACAACCGGCGGATACCCCAAGATCGCCACGGTCGTCTCCGCGGATCTCGGCTTCCTCGCGCGCTGCCGGCCCGGCGACACCATTCGCTTCGAGCAGACCGATCTCGCTGGCGCTTCGCGCCTCAGGCAGGCGCTCCAGGATCGGCTAGCGCGGCTCGCGGCCTCGCTGTCACCGGCGCGATCCGTCGCGTCGCTGGACAGCGCGACGCTTCTCGCCCACAACCTCGTCGACGGCGTCACCGACGGGCTGGACGTGCCATGATCCGGCTGCTGCTTTCGCTTCTTCTATTGGCGTCGCCTGCATGGGCCGACGACCGTGCCAATGCGCTCGCCGCCTACAAGGTCGGCGATCTCACGACCGCCTACAGGCTCTTCGGCCGCATGGCGCAGAGCGGCGATGTCGAGGCGGTCTTCTATCTCGGCGCGATCGCGCACAAGGACGGAATGGCGGTCGACGCCGCGCGCTGGTTCTGTCGCGCGGCCGAAAGCGGTCACGTAGGCGCACAGCACAATTGCGCGGTCTTCTCTTATCGCGGCCTCGGCACGCCGCAGCACAAGGACGATGCGCGGCGATGGTTCGCCGCGGCGGCGGCGCAGGGTCATCTCGGATCCGCCGCGTCGCTCGGCGCCATGCTGATCGAGGGCGAAGGCGGCCCCCCGGATGTGCCCGCGGGCCTGGCCTGGCTGCGTTGGGCAGCCGCAGGCGGTCAGCCGCAGGCCCTCTTCGCGCTCGCCAATGCGTACGAACTCGGACGCGGCGTCCAGCGCGATCCGAAGGCGGCACTCGACTTCTTCCGCCGCGCCGCAAACGCCGGCCACGCCGAGGCCGAGAACGCGATGGGCACCTTTCATCTTTACGGCGCGCACGGGCTGAAGGAGGACGCCGCCGAGGCCGCGAATTGGTTCCGCCGTGCCGCCTCCCGCAACAACCCCGCTGGAGCCTTCAACCTCGCGACACTCTTGTGGCGGGGCCAGGGGCTGCGCAAGGACCCCGTGGAAGCCTATCGCTGGTTCGCGACCGCGGGGCTCTACGGCGACGATGCGATGATCAACCGCGTCACCGGCATCCTCTTCCAGCTGGAAGAACAGATGAGCGAGGACGATGTCGCCAAGGCGCAGAACGCCGTGCCCGAGTGGGAGAACCGGCTCTACCGGCCGCCCGCGACCATCGAGACGCTCGCCGAGCCATGACGCGGTACTAAAGAACCGTTGAGCGGCACTTGTTTGTCATCTGCCTCGGCGAAACCTAGCAGGCTGTTGAAGAATCTCGCCGAAGCGTGATGAGAGTGGTCTGTCGCGGCGGGCGGGATCTGGGCAGGCTCTGGTTTCGTCCGATCTCACTGA
>Ga0194132_10001513_pt1 | contig 46792 bp, 32 predicted proteins | sample TA2KigOf80mmetaG_FD_148612 | JGI IMG/M metagenome (GOLD analysis project Ga0194132, IMG submission 148612) | Freshwater microbial communities from Lake Tanganyika, Tanzania - TA2015054 Kigoma Offshore 80m | ecosystem: Environmental > Aquatic > Freshwater > Lake | place: Tanzania: Lake... | reverse complement strand
CAAAGGTTTCCGGCGACTGAAGGAACACGCTGACATGCCCCGGCTCGTCGCCGCGCTCCGTGCTCGCGATCACAGAATGGGCCTTCGCGTCTCAGTCGAGCACGTCGCGTAGAATCTCAACCGAGCCACCGCCGAGTTTCAACAGCGGGCGGGACATCCCCCGAGCGTGAGCACACTCGAAAGCGCGGACCCGGGAGCGCCGGTGCGCAGCGCCTCGCCGAGTGGAGTGAGTGAGAAGCGCTGCTGGCCGTCCTCAGTGAGGATGCCAAGGTTCGCGAGGGTGCGCATGAGCCGATGCAACGTCGGCGCATGCGTTCCGGTAGCTGGTGCGAGTTCCGCCGCGGTCTTGGGGGTCTCTGCGAGATGGTCAGCAACCGAAGTCTCGCGACGGCGTAGAGCACCTTCGAACTCCAGTAGGCCGTGACCATCTGGATGATCTGTGCGTGAGGTGGTGGGGAGCTTGGTACCTCTTTGGATCCGATGCTCATCGTATGACCCTTCTCAGCTCCTGTCGACGTCCGTCCGTCCGGCTAGAACGCCGCAAACGAGCTGCACGCGGAGGCGCGCACGAGCGTGTCGGCCCTACTTCCTTGTTGGGCGGCCTCAGCACGACTTCATCGCCGGTCTCCTCGCACACGAACTCGCGGCCGCGACCCCGAACCACACGGTGAGCGTCTGGCCGGCTTCGTCGGAGAACATCTTTACTTCGGCCATACTTGCGTGCCCTCCTTGATGGCGTCAGTCGATACGTCGTGATCAGGAATCCGTGTGCTGCCCTCTGTTTCGCCACCGCGGACGCCCGGCGTTTCGCGCCATGCCGTAAATCAATACCTGGAAGCGGGTGCGGCTCTGATGCATCTACTCCGGCCGCTCCAGTGTACTCCTCGCCGCTGCTTCGCGACCCCCCATCGCAGGATGCTTGATCGTGGTAATCAGGCTCCGCCGCTCCCGGGTGACCCGTACGTCAAAATCCCAAGGGAGTTCGGGCGAAGAATCAGAGAGAAGGCCGCACGGTAGCTCGGTCTCTCCGATGGCTCGTCAGCCGCAAAGGCGTTGACATCAGCCGTAAAGGGGCTGGACCCGCAGCCGGTGCGCAGTTAGAATCGCCCCGACCGGAAGGCGACTGACCATGCCTTGGACGCGACTGCGGAGTGCGGTGTGGGCCGCGACGGTCCTCACCGCCTCGGTGATCGGTACCGATGGGGCCCAGCGCCCGTCGGGATTCGTTGGCCGCGCCGGGGCTGCGGGCTCCTCGGCGTCCGAATCCTCGCGGGAGTTCGTCTCCCGTTACTGCGTCGGCTGTCACAACGAGCGGCTCAAGACTGCTGGCCTCACGCTCGACGGGTCGCATGTCACCGAGATCGCGAGTCATCCAGAGCTGTGGGAGAAGGTCGCCCGGAAGCTGCGGGCCGGGCTGATGCCGCCGCCCGGTAGTCGGCGACCGGACACGGACACGCTCGATCGATTCGTCGCGACTGTCGAGACCGAGTTGGATCGAGCGGATGCGGCGCACCCCAATCCGGGACGGACAGCGCCGTTCCATCGATTGAATCGCATCGAGTATCAGAACGCGATTCGCGATCTGCTCGCGCTCGATATCGACGCCGCCGAGCTCCTCCCGCCCGACGACAGCAGCTACGGATTCGACAACATCGCCGGCATCCTGAGGATGTCGCCGACCTTGCTCGAACGGTATGTGTCAGCTGCGCAGCGTATCAGCTGTCTGGCAGTGGGCAGGCCGGTCGCGACACCTAACGTCGACACCTTCTCGATTCGCGACGACTATCCTCAGAATCGTCGGCTCGAGGGCCTGCCGCTCGGGTCACGCGGCGGCATGAGCATCCGCTACACGTTCCCACTGGACGCCGAGTACGTCATCCGGGTGCGTTTGTCGCGTCGGGCGGAGAATGGCGTCAACGAAGACGTCGCGCGGTTCGATGACTCGCACGATCTGGAGGTCAGCGTCGACGGTGAGCGGCTACGCGTCTTCACGCTGGCAGCCGATCCGGCGCCGCCGCCCGGGCAGCCTCGATCGGCGTCGCGGGTCGATCGGCGGGCCGTCGACGCCGCCTGGGACGTGCGCGTTCCGGTGAAGGCGGGTCAACGGACCGTACAGGTCACGTTCTTCGATCGATCCGCCGTGGTCGACGAGCGCCTCCGGCGCCAGTTCGAGCGACCCATCCACTACTCCGATTTCCGGACCCAGCCCTTCGTCGGCAAAGTCACCATCGTCGGCCCCTACGACGCCAAGGGACCTGGCGACACGCCGAGCCGGCGCCGGATCTTCGTATGCCATCCGGCAAGTCCGGCCGACGAGCCCGCGTGCGCACGGTCGGCGCTGACCGCCTTGACACGCCGCGCGTATCGTCGTCCCGTGATAGCGCAGGACGTCGAGCCGCTGCTGTCGTTCTTCGAGGCGGGGCGGCGCGACGGAGGGTTCGAGGCCGGGATGCAGAAGGCGCTGGAACTTCTCCTCGTCAGCCCGGAATTTCTGTATCGCGTTGAGCGCGATCCCGTCGGGATAGCAGCGGACGCCACTTACGCCATCAGTCCTGTGGAGCTCGCGTCGCGTCTGTCGTTCTTCCTCTGGAGCAGCATTCCCGACGCTGAGCTGCTCGATCTGGCGAGCAAGGGCTCGATCCGCCAGCCAGCCGTGCTCGAGCGGCAGGTGCGCCGCATGCTGGCGGACGAGCGGGCGAGCGCGTTCGTGAAGAACTTCGCGGGTCAGTGGCTCTTTCTGCGTAACCTGCCGACGGTCACGCCCGACCCGCGCCTGTTCCCGGATTTCGACGAAGGGCTCCGCGATGCCCTTCGCGAGGAGACGGAGCTCTTCTTCGCGAGCGTGCTGCGTGAAAACCGCAGCGCAATCGACCTGCTCACGGCTGACTATACGTTCGTCAACGATCGGCTCGAGCGGCACTACGGAATCCCGCACATTCGGGGCAGTCACTTCCGCCGTGTCGCGGTGACTGACAACGAGCGGCGCGGCCTGCTGGGTCACGGAAGCATCCTTACGGTGACGGCCTACCCGCACCGGACATCGCCGGTGTTGCGCGGCAAGTGGGTGCTGGAAAACCTGTTGGGCACGCCGCCGCCTCCGCCGCCGCCGAACGTGCCGCCGCTCGAGGAGCCCAAGGTCGGCGAGCGGGTGCTCTCGATGCGCGAGCGGATGGTGCAGCACCGTTCCAATCCGGTCTGTGCGTCGTGCCATAGCGTGATGGATCCTCCGGGGCTGTCGCTCGAAGGCTTCGACTCGGTCGGTCGCCGGCGATCGTTGGACGACTCGTACGAGCCGATCGACACCTCAGGGATCTTGCCGGACGGCACGAAGTACGACGGGGCATCGGGGTTGCGCCAGGCGTTGCTGACCCGCTCGGATCAGTTCGTGACGACGCTGGCGGAGAAACTGCTCACGTACGCACTGGGTCGCGGCGTCGAATACTCCGACGCGCCGGCCGTTCGGTCCATCGTCCGTTCTGCAGCCGCAGAGGAGTATCGCTTGACGTCACTGATCCTCGCGCTGGTCCGGAGCGCGCCGTTTCAGATGAGGAGGTCCGCTCGTGATGATCGTCCCTAAGCAGGCGCTGCCGCGCCGGACATTTCTGCGGGGCGCCGGTGTCACGCTGGCGCTGCCGCTGCTCGAGGCGATGGTGCCGATGGTGTCGGCCCGCGCTGCCGCGGCGGCTCGTCCGGTCCGCAGGCTCGGATTCCTCTACGTGCCGAACGGGATGGCGATGACGGCTGCCAACGACTGCTGGACACCCTCAGGCGAGGGCACCGAGCTCGGTGTGTCGCGCATTCTCGAGCCGCTGGCACCATTCCGCGATCGGCTGGTCGTCGTCTCAGGGCTCAGTCAGCGAGAGGCTGACGCGAAGGGCGACGGCAACGGCGACCACACACGTGGATCGGCAACGTGGCTGAACGGCATTCGCCCGAAGTGGACCGAGGGCGCAGACGTGCGTGCAGGGACGACCGCGGACCAGATCGCGGCCGCCACGCTGGGCGCCGACACGCCGCTTCCGTCCATCGAGCTGGGACTAGACACGAATTTCAGAGTCGGGAATTGCGAGAACGGGTACAGCTGCGTGTACATGAACACGCTCTCCTGGCGGACGCCGACCACGCCGCTTCCGGCCGAGATCAACCCGCGTCTGGTCTTCGAGCGGCTGTTCGGCGATGGCGGCAGCGCTGCCGAGCGCCACGCGCGGCTGCGCAGCACCCGGAGCATCCTGGACGCGCTCTCGGATCAGATGGCGCGGCTGCAGCGGAGCCTCGGCCCGTCCGATCGGGAGACCGTCGGCGACTACGTCGAGTCGGTGCGTGAGCTCGAGCGTCGCATCGGCCGGGCCGAACGTTCCGACGGCGCGTCAGCGCTCCCGCCACTCGACCGCCCGGCGGGGATTCCCGATCGGTTCGACGAGCACGCGCGTCTGATGTTCGACCTGCTCGTGCTCGCGTTGCGCGCTGACACGACGCGCGTCTTTACGTTCATGTTGGGTCGGGAGACCAGTCCTCGCACGTTCGCCGAGATCGGCATCTCGGAGCCGCATCACGGCCTGTCACACCACGGGAACCGGGCCGAGCAGTTCGAGAAATACGCCAAGATCAACGTCTATCAGATGCAACAGTTTGCGTACTTCATCGAGAAGCTCCAAGCGACGCCGGATGGCGACGGGACGCTTCTCGATCACGTCCTGCTGATGTACGGCGGCGGCCTGAGCAACGGCAACGAGCACTCGCACATCAACCTGCCGCTGGTGCTGGTGGGAGGCGCCGGGGGCCGACTCGTTGGCGGACGGCACGTGCGCTCTCCCGTCGACACGCCGATGACGAACCTGCTGCTGGCGCTGCTCGACAAGGTCGACGTGCCGATCGGTCGGCTCGGTGACAGCACGGGTCGCGTCGAGCTCGAGCCGCTGGCGGGAGTCTAGCCCCCAATGAGTGTTCCGCGAGTCTGGCTGACCGGGTGCGTGTGGGCGATCGCGGTGGCGGTGGCGGATGCGGCCGGCCCAGGTGGCTCGCTGATTGACGCGGCGAAGAAGGGTGACGGCGCACGCGTCCGTGCGCTGCTCGGCATGCGCGCCGACGTGAACGCGCCCGAGCTTGACGGCACGACCGCGCTTCACTGGGCGGTCCACCACGGCGATCTCGCGCTCGTGGACCGGCTCATCGCGGCAGGCGCACGGGTGCAGGCACGAAACCGGTACGGCAGCACGCCGCTCTCGCTTGCGTGCGAGAGCGGGAACGCCCCCATCGTGAGGCGCTTGCTGAAGGCGGGAGCGGACCCCAACACCGCGTCTCACGACGGCGAAACGGCGCTGATGACGGCGGCCCGCACCGGCGATCCTGCGAGCGTCGAGGCACTGCTCGACGCTGGCGCTGATGTCAACGCGCGAGAGACGCGGAAGTCGCAGACAGCGCTCATGTGGGCGGCGACCGAAGGTCACGACCAGGCCGCGCAGCTGTTGCTGCGCGCCGGCGCTGACGTGCGCGCGCGATCCCACGGCGGGTTCACGCCCCTCTTGTTTGCGGTCCGGTCCGGTCATCTCAGCGTGCTGCCCACGCTCCTCGATGCCGGAGCCGATGTTAACGACAGCCTGCCAGATGGCACGGGCGCGCTGTCGCTGACGATCATCAACGCCCACTTCGAGCTCGCGGCAGCGTTGCTCGACCGCGGCGCCGATCCCAATGCCGACGCGCAAGGATGGACGCCCCTGCATCAGCTGGTCTGGACGCGGCGGCCGAATGGCGGGCTCGCCGATCCGCCTGCGGTGGCCACCGGGCGCATGAGCAGCCTCCAGTTGGCGGCGAAGCTTCTCGATAAAGGCGCCAATCCCAATGCCCGTATGAAGAAGGAGCGAAAGCTCGGCTTCGATGACCGGACGCTCCTCAATCGCCTGGATGCGACCCCGTTCTTCCTTGCGGCGCAGACGGCCGACGTTCCGCTGATGCGACTGCTCGCGAAGAGCGGTGCCGATCCGAGGGTGACGAATGCCGATGGCACGACCGTGTTGATGGTCGCCGCCGGCGTGGGCATCTGGGTCGTGGGCGAAAGCCCGGGCACCAATGACGAGGCGCTCGAGGCCGTCCGATTCGCGCTGGAGCTTGGCGGTGATGTCAACGCGACGAACGAATACGGCTACACAGCGCTGCACGGTGCTGCGCACCGGGGTTCGCCTGAGATCGTGACACTGCTGGTCGAACGCGGTGCCTCACTCGATGTGGCCCTGACCAAGACCGGCGGCGGTCCGCTCGGCTGGAAGGCCGGTTGGACACCGCTCATCATCGCGGATGGCGTCTTCTACGCCAACACCTTCAAACGCAGTCCAGAGACAGCCGCGGTCGTGCGTCGTCTGCAGCAGGAGCGCGCTCCGGCGCCATCCCGATAGCCGGGGTGGATCGTCCGAACCGCCGGTGCTGAACAGGCACGCTATCGCGCCGGACGTATCGCACCGTATACTGACGAGTCATGCCTCTAGCATCCTGGCTGTTCGTCAAGGGCAGCGAGAGCGTCTCGGAGCGATTGGTCGGCGATGGAGGGTTCCTCTGGGCGTACGACCGCGATCGACGATCGGGCCGGGATCGGCGCACCACCAGTCGTGGGGCCTCCGATCGTCGTCAAGGCGTGACGGCCGGGCGAGGACCGGCGGCACAGGCGACGCGCGAAGGCTGACCTGTTTGCGGCGTTCTTCAACTCAGCGCTGCACGACCTGCCCGGATTGCCCGTCCTTCACGGTCACCGTGAAGTCGATCGGCGTCGTGTAGCTGCTGTCGTCGGCGAAGGCGCGGATGACATATGTGCCTGCCTCGCTGAAGCGGGCCTTCGTCGCAGCCTGGCTGCCTGTGTTCACGGGCATCGCCATCGGCTCGAACGTCACCGTTCCTGGGCCTCGATAGTGGAGGAAGGTGACCGCCAGTCCGGTCTCATATGCCAGGCTCGTCTTCACCATGTTCTGATCGGTCGGACCGCCGACACCGCTCGCCGCGCCGCTGCGGTTTCCTCCGAAGGTAGGCAACCCGGGAACAATCACGGTCGGCGTGGTATCCAGGCCTTCTCCGTCTCGCCGCCGCGGGCGCTGCGGCCTCGGGCCGGGCTTCCCATCGTCAGCCGCGGTGACGGTCAAGGTGACGGGTTGATTGACGCTGGTGCTCACGCTGCCCGAACCGACGACGCTGATTGTCGGGCGTTCGTTGACGGGCACCACGGCGCCGGTCCGGCCATTGATGCCGGCGCCGCGGTTCGCCCGCCACACGCCTTCATCGAGGCTCCAGTTCGGTGTGAGGCTTCCGTACGCCGTCAGTGCCTTGCCACCGTGATTCACCGTCCACACCAAGTCTTGCTTACCCCAGTCGGCCGGCACCGTCACGCGAAAGACGAACGACTGTCTTCGCGGATAGAAGTGCGTGGGCTGACCGCGATCGGCGGGGCCGGGCGAGAACGAGTTGTCTGCGCCGGCCGGAATCGTTGGGGACTCCTCGTAATTCCGGTTCAGATACCCGAACAGCATGCTGAACGTGCCGTCTGGATTCTTCTCCCAGCCCTCGTACACCGGCTGAATCGTCTGTCCCTTGAGGAACAGCGTCTGCGCTCGTCCAGCGGTCCCTCCGGTGGTGATCAGGAGAAGCGCGACCATCGACGCGCAGAGAAGCGATCGTCGGTGGCCGGCCTCGCGCATGCTTTCAGTCATGGTGAACCGCCGGCTCTTCACTGCTGTTGCTGCTGCTGGTTCGTTGTCGCCGTTGGCTTCTGCCGCGCCTTCAGATGCGCGGCGAACTCTTCGTCGGTCAGCGTGTACCAGCTAATGTGCGCGAACGACATCTCGTCGGTCGAGCGGTTGCCCCAGCCAACCCAGTTGCGCGGATCGGCGGCCCACTTGTTCCCCTTCGAGTTGTCGTGCCAGCTCGTGATGTGCAGGATGGTTCCCTTCGGCAGCAACGGCTGCGAGTCGTCGGTGTAGTTGTACGCGATGTGCCACCCGAAGTCCCAGTTCACGCAGTTCAAGGTCTGCACACGGCCGTCTTTGTAGATGGCTTCGAGGCACTGGCGTTTCCCGAGGTTGTGCAGATGGGGCTGGAACACCGTCAGCCGGATGTTGTGCTCGAGCACCGTGTAGCCGTCCGTGCGGACATTGCTCTCGCCAGGCGGGAAATCGAGGTCGGTCACGCCGCCAACCGACTGCCGAGTCAGTTTGTGCTTCGGCTCAGTGCCCTTGGGGTAGAACCAGAATGCGATGCTCGTTCGATCGGCGGTGTCCTCACCGCTCGGGTTCGGCGAGTAGTGCATGTTCCAACGGAGTTTGGTGCCGGCTTTCATCAGTCGGCCGGTGCCTTCCGGGTGAATATCGCCAGTTTTGCCAAGCGCGTATTCACTCAGCCCTTCTTGAGCCTCGGGCGCCCCGTCGAGGAACATCGAGGTCGTCGCGTGATGGACCACCGGGAAACCCTCGAGCGAAGGCTTGGTCTCCATGGCTCGGATGTAGCGGTCTTCCTTCAAGCCGGTGTCGCTGATGAGATCGATCCACCAGTTGGAGATAGTCGCCGGCACGCGGAACGGTTCCGGGATCGGCACGATCAAATCGGGGTCGCGACCCATCTCGCGCTTCAGGGTCCATTCGTACCGTCCGTCGTCGAACTTCACCGGCGGTGGCATATCGGCGGGATTCCCTTGCGGCGCACCGGCGTCGACCCACTTGGTGATGATCGCGATCTCCTGGTCGCTCAGCGACCGGTCGTCCTTGAAGGTCTGGATGCCGACCGCCTTGTCGATATACCAGGGCGGCATCGACCGAGCCGTCACCTTCTGCTTGATCGACCGCGCCCAGGGCCGGGCGTCCTGGTACGTCAGCAGCGACATCGGCGCCACCGAGCCCGGCCGATGACAGGCCTGGCACGACCGCTGGAAGATGGGCGCGACGTGCTTTGTAAACGTGATCTGGGACTGGCTGGTTGCGGTCGGCTGCTGCGCGAACGCGGTCGCGCACGCCATCGCGAAACCGATCGCAGAGGTCAGGCTCCCCGCTATCACGCCGACCGACCCAAACCCTCGAAGTCTCCTCGTCGCGGTCATCGTCGCACCTCCACATTCCGAGATCGGCGGAATCGTTCGCTGTTCCTGAGCGCGCGGCGCGCGTGGCTGGGCATCAACCTAAACCTCTCGGCCCCGGTCGTCAACAGGAAACCCCTAGCCTGGAACCCCCTAGCCGCCCACCCCTGACAGCTCCTTGAATTGGCCCGTGCTGTCGCCGAGCTTCTCAGTCGGCACGCCGAGCAGGTTCAGGATGGTGAGCTGCAGGTTCGTCAACGGCGTGTGTTCGGGGCAGACGAGGTGGCGGCCGCCCTTGAGCGCGCCGCCGCCCCCACCCACCACCAGGGTGGGGAGTGGTCCATGCGTGTGGCGATCGCTGTTACTGATGCCCGAGCCGTACAGGATGATCAGGTGGTCGAGGAGCGAGCCATCGCCGTCCGGCGTGTTCCGCAGCTTCTCCAGATAGTCCGTGAACAGCTTCATGTGATACATCTGGATTTTGACGCACTTCTCCATCTTGACCGGGTCGTTCTGATGGTGCGTCACGGGGTGATGTGGCTCGGGGACGCCAATCTGCGGATACGGCCGCGGGCTTTGCTCCCGTCCGTACATGTAAGTGATGACGCGCGTGATGTCGGCCTGATATGCCAGGAGCTGCAGGTCGTAGAGTACGCGAGCGTGGTCGTCGAAGCTATCCGGAATGCCGGCGGGCCGCGCCACGTCGGGGACCTCTTTCGTGCTCTGTTCCTCCGTCCTCTGGATCCGACGCTCCACGTCGCGAAGCGACGTCAGGTAATCGTTCACGCGCGCGTTGTCGGCGGCGCCGAGCTGTCGCTGCAGCTGCTTCACGCGGCCCAGGACCGAATCGAGGATGCTGCGGTCCTGACGCAACCGCGCGGCACGCACCGTCCGATCCGTGCTGTCGCTTGCACCGAACAGCCGTTCGAACACCGTACGAGGATTGTTCTCGGACATCAGCGGCAACGTCGGCGTGAGCCACGAGAGCGTGCTGCTATAGGCGCAGCTGTACCCCACGTCGCACGACCCGACGAGGCTGTTGTCGTCCATCTGAAGCTGCAGCGAGGAGAGCTGCGTGTCGCGCGCGAAGGCCTTGGCCGCGATCTGGTCCATCGAGATGCCGGCTTCGACGACGGTGTCGGACTTCTTCACGTGCACGCCGTTCAGATATCCGCCGCACGCGCGCGAGTGATCCCCGCCGCCGTCGCCGAGCGCCTCCGCCTGGTCCATGAAGAGCCCAGTCAGGACGATCAGCTGATCCTTGAACGGCTGCAGACCGGCCAGCGTGGGCGACAGCTCGAAATTCTCTCCTGCGCCCTTCGGCAGCCACTTGTCGTAGATGACGCCGTTGGGATGGTAGACGACGCCCAGGCGCCTGACAGGCTTCGCGGGTGTGGCGGCCGCGGCGGTCAGCGCCGGAATCATCGCGTCGAGCAGCGGCAGGGCCACGCTCGTGCCGAGACCGCGAAGGATCGTCCGACGCGAGATCGTTTTCTTCGTGACGATCATGGGCCTGTCCTCCTCATCCGATACGGTGCGCTCTTCACCAGCGCGAGCATCGTCGATGACCAGCGGTAGTCGTCTGCCGCTGCTGCCCTGACGATGCCGCGGACCGCGGGGGCATCGTAGGGTTCGAGGCCGCGGCCGAGGGCGTACGTGAGCAGTTTCGCGACCACCGTTCTCGCGAACTGTTCCTTCTGGGCCACGAGCGCCCGCCGGAGCGCCGCGGGCCCGTCGACTGTAGTCCCGTCCAAGAGCACGCCCGACGCGTTGATCGGCTCGCCCGCGTCGGTGGTGCGCCATTGGCCGATCGCGTCGAAATTCTCCAAGCTGAGGCCCAGCGGATCCATGCGCGCATGACAGCTCGCGCACACCGGATTCTTGCGGTGCGTCTCGAGCATCTCACGTACGGACCGCGGCTTGCCGTCCTTGCTGGTCTCTTCGAGCGCTGGCACGTCGGGCGGCGGTGCGGGCGGTGGTGCGGAGAGGATGGTCTCCAGCAGGTACTTCCCACGGATGGTGGGCGCCGTCCGGGTCGAGTAGGACGTCACCGACAGCAACGCGGCCTTGCCGAGCAAACCGAATCGGTTCTCGTCAGCCAGCGTGACGCGTCGGAAGTGGCTCCCGTAGATGCCTGCGATCCCGTAGTGCCGCGCGAGCTGTTGGTTGAGATACGTCTGATCGGACGTGAGGAGATCGAGGACGCTGCGGTCCTCTCGCAGCTGCGCATCGAGAAACAGCTCCATCTCTCTGACGAACGCCACCCGCAGGTTGTCATCGAACCACGGGAACTTCTGGTTCAGGTCCGGCGTGAGCAGCCAGACGTTCCGGGTCTGCAGCCACTCCTCGAAGAAGTTCCGGACGAGGGCCTGGCGCGCACGCGGGTCCGCGAGCATGCGCCGGACCTCGCGATCGAGGACGGCCGGCTCGCGTAGCTTCCCGCGGATCGCCGCGTCCCGCAGCGCGTCATCGGGGAGGCTGCTCCAGAGAAAGAAGGAGAGGCGTGACGCCAGCTCGAGATCGGAGAGCTCGTAGGGGGTGCCGGGACGCGCCCCAGCGGGGTCGGCCTCGATCCGGAAGAGGAAATCGGGACTGACCAGGATCCGCTCGATCCCCGCGCGGATGCCCGCGTCGAAGTCCCCGTCCGCACGCGCGGCTCGATAGAAGCTGACGAGCGTCTGGACGTCGTCCTGCGTCGGTGGGCGGCGATACGCGCGCTGCGCCAGCGTTGTCAGAATCTTCGTGGCGCAGGCCGTTTCCCCATTGCTCAGCGCCGCGCCGCTCGCGCTGCTGGAGGTCTGGCAGACGAAGAGCCGTTTTCGGCTGGGCGACTCCGGCGAGACGCGGCCGGCGTACGGCCCGCCAATGAGCAACGCGGAAATCATGAGTGGGTTGTCGGACTTGTTCGTGTGCTCGCGACTCCATATCGGGATCGCGTTGGGACCGAGCCCCTCGAGTTCCAGGTTGTCGGACTTGATGATGGTGGCGATCGCCTGCCGCATGCCGGATTTGACCGGCGCGCGGACCTCCAGCCGGTCATCGGCGGTCGACAGCGGGCTGGTGGCGTCGACGTAGTTGCCGCTCGCGACGGCGCGGGCGCCCGCGAACTCCGGCGTCCCGCCCACCGACAGCTGGCCCACACGTACGCCGTCCACGCGCACCTCGATGTCACTGCGCCGCTGGAGCCCGCGAATCACCCCCGTATCGGTCCGATCCAGCCGAATCTTGAAGACGTACTCGCCGTCGACCGGAAAGTAGTGACGCGCCACGATCCCGCCGCGCGACCCCAGCGGGAAGTCGTCGCCCAGCCGATCGTCCTGCGAGAGCCACGTGGACTCGTTCGAGCTCTCCCGGAGGGCCGTGTAGCGCTCGAATCCGGCGGGAATCGAGGGGTCGCCGACGGCGAGCCGCGCAATCTTGGCCGCCGCCGCGAGGTATCGATCGATCAGTGCCGGTTGCATCGACAGCGCGTCCGCATTGGTGGAGAATCCGTGCGCTTGTTCGTCGGGTGGCAGCAGCGCCTTCGCGTCGATCTCGACGCCGAACAGATCGCGAATCGCATTGGCGTACTCGACGCGATTGAGCCGATGGAGCTCGGCGGGCCGGCCCGGATTGACGTGAGCTGCTGCGGCGCGATCCAGCTCGGTTTCGAGCCAGGTCGCCACGCGGTCGTACGTGGCGTTGTCGGGACGCCGCGCCCCGGGAGGCGGCATGGCGCGGCTCCGAAGCATGACGACCACCTTCTCCCATGCCTCAGCCGAGTTCGAGACCTGGGCGGCGTCCGCGATGTCGAGCATCAGGTTGGCGGTCTTGATGCGCTGGTTGTGACAGCTCACGCAGTACGTGGTGACCAACTCACGAACGGGTGTCGGCGTCGCCTTGGTTTCCGGCGAGGCGGACCGTGGCGTGCTCGACTGCTGGGCCGCAAGGGTCGCGGCCATCGCCACGGCCAGGGCGATCGAACCCGCAGAGATCCGCAGCGACCACTGATGCGTCCGTGTGCGCATGGCTACTCCGGGCGGCACCGATTCTGCGCCTGACACGGACGACCGAGCGTCGGATCCGCGCCGTGTTTCAGCAGAATGTCGGCACCCGCCTTGTTGTAGAGCACGCCGCCGAGCCGATCGCCGTACCCCGAGGCGGCGAGGTAGGGCGTGACACCTGCCTTGTTGATGATGTTGACGTCGGCGCCCTTCTCGATGAGGAGCGCCAGGATCCGGTTCCAGCCGCGGTAACCAGGACCGTACAGCGCGTTTTCGTTGTACGTGGTCACGGCCTTCGGATCCACGCCGAGGTCGAGCAAGAACTGCACGGCCTCCAGCGCCCGGTCTTCATCGTCAATGATCTCGCCGATGCCACGATTGAGACCCGTTGCCGCGAGGAGCGCGTTGGAGTGGGTCTTCGAGACGCGATGTGGATCCGCACCGGCGGCCAGCAGCAGGCGCATCACCTCGACGTCGGCGGCATTGGCTGCGACGATGAAGGGCGTCGCACCGACGGCATCGTTGTATCCACCTGTGCCCGTCCCACCATACGTCGGTGGCCTGACGGTCATCGGGAGATTCGGGTTCGCGCCGAGTGCGAGGAGCGACTGAACGAGCCGCAGTTTCGCCTGACGGTCCGGAATACCGCCAATCGGATCGACGAACCCGTAGACCGGATTCGCCAGCCCGTTCTCCCAGGAGCCCGCCGCCCAGTGCAGGGGAGTGAATCCGGCGTCGGTCACATTCGGATCCGCGCCCCGTTCCAACAGGAACAGCGCGAGCGGGACGTGCCCCCGGACCGTGGCCACGAGCAGCGCCGTGCTGCTGGGGAAGTTGGTGCCGCGGCCGATTCCGCCACCGCCCGGTCCGGTCCCGCTGGTCGCGGGTCCTCCAGCGGATTCGGGATCCGGCCGTGATCGCAGGTTCACGTCGACGCCGGCATTCAGCAGCAGCCGCGTCGACTCGAGGTCACCTGCGCGCGCGGCAAAGTGCAGCGCCGCGAATCCGAGTGTGGTGTGCGCATTCAGATCGGCGCGGGCCTCGATGAGAGCCTGTACAACCGGTGCGTGCCGTTCCGCAGCCGCCCACATCAACGCCGTTTGATGCTGAGTCGACTCCTTGGCGTTGACATCCCCGCCGCGGGCGAGCAGCGCTCTCACGGCATCGAGAGCGCCAGTCCTCGCGCACGTCATCAACGGCGTCTCGCCGGTCGCGACGGGGGTGTTGGGATTCGCCCCAGCGTTCACGAGCAACTCGACGAGCGTGGCGCTGCCGTTGGTACACGCCTGGACGAGCGGCGTCATCCGAAGGTCGTTCGCGGCGTTCGCGTCCGCGCCGGCTCGGATGAGCAGCCTCGCCATGTCGAGGTCGCTCCAATGCGCGGCCCACAGGAGCGCCGTCGAGCCGTCGGACGATCGGACGTTGACGTCCGTTCGCTCGGCGAGCAGGCGCCGCACCCTCGAGGTGTCCTGCTGGCGTGCGGCGTCGACCAGTCCCGAATCCTCACGAGCGGCGGGTGCGACGCCCACTAACAGCAGGGCTGATGACAGCGCGACGAGGACCAGCGCTCCGTCTCGAATGCGGCGATCGGTCATGCCTTTCTTTGCCCGCGGCCCTTTGCGATAGTTTTACCGGAAATCCGCGGTGTCGCGCCAAGATTCTGCGCGTGGCGGCGAGGCCCGGCGACGACCACGCAAAGCCCGGGCGAGAACCTCGGCCTCGGGTGCGAAGGTCGCCCGCGCCGGCCCCGAAGCGGCGTGAAGGCGAGGGAAGCCACGGTCAGTCAGGCTCGCGGAGCCACCCGGCTGATCACGCCCAGCGGACGTAGCCGCCACGGTGCACTCACGGATCCCGACGGCCTCCTCGTCCCGCTCCGGAAGGTGATCGACGGCGATGACGCGGGCGTGATCGGCCGTCGAGCTCAGTGTCGAGGAGTGAAACGGGCCCCGAACGTGCGCCGACACTTCTTCACCACGGATCAGTGCGCTTGGTGAATGCTCGTCCCTTGTCCGCGGCCGGCGTGTCTCCTCCGGTGCAGATCATGACGCCTTCCTTGAGCTGATCAATCACGGTGTTCTCGTCGCAGGCGTTCAGGAATTTGATGCCTGCGGCCTTCGTGGCCTCGAGTACGCGGCGTCGCACCGCGACCATCTTGGGTGACGTCTCACCGCCGCCCTGATACGTGCCTGGTCGTCCCAGCAGGTAGAACCCATGATCGCCCGGCCCCCATTCGGCGAACGCGATACCCGGCACGCGAACTGATGTTTCGACGTTCGCGTCCGCGCGCGGGTTCTCGATCTTGAGGCCGAACAGCAACTCGCCATCGGGATTCATCGGCCAGGGGTCGGCGATGCGCATGTACTCCGACGAAGAGACACCCCAGATACTCGAGGCGTAGCCCTGCGAGCCGTTGCCTCGTGTGCCCTGCGCCAGGCCATCGACCCGCGGGGCAAAGGGATACCGCGCCGCCTCGATCATCAGACGCGCGGCCTCTGGGCTCTCGGCGTTACAGAGCAAGATGCCGTGGACGCCAGCCGCCAGCGCTTGCTGGATCATCCAGCCGTTGGCACGCAGGGCGTCTGGAGTCCCCGGGATGGGCAGCGTGACGATGACCGCGGGCGTTTTGTGACCGGTGCGGGTCGGCCCCGCGTCCACGAGGCCCCGCATGAACTCGCGCAGCTCCTTGAAGTCGAGCGGACCGTGCTCCATCTCGTAGGTGATGTAGTCGGCCTTCGTCGACGCCATCTCCTTACCCTTGTCGTACCCTCCACCGCTGATCTGCGCGTAGTAGACAGGTTGGCCTTTGAGCCACAGGTCGATCACACGGTTGACGCGCTTGCCGGTGCGTGTCGACTGCTTCGGCATGTCGGCCACCGTGGCGGTGACCGGTGGCGCGACCTGTTGGGCGTGGCTCGCGGCCGCGGTCAACGTCGCGATAGTCAAGCTGGCGAGTCGGCAAGTGTTCTTCGTCATCGCAAGCGCCTCCCTGGAGCCGCGCGGTTGCGCGCCATGAGATCGCGGATCGGTCACCAACCGGCGGCTTGGCCGTCCTTCCGATGATCGGATCCGGCCCGATACACACCGTTGACCGGCAGATCGTCGATGATCGACTGTCGCTCGAAGACAGGTTCGTTCAGCTGTGGATCGCGCGTGAAGAGGATGCCCTGGTATCCACCCACCGCGCCCCCGCCCACTTCGCGGACCTGGTGCCCCTTGGCTTTCAGCGCTTCGCCCACCGCCTTGAACAACTGGTTCTCCAAGGACAGCACGTTCGTCGCCTGGTTGTGCGTGAAGCGCGCTGCGTCGGTGGTCATCTGGACGTTCATGCCGAGGTCGATGAGATTCACCATGTGCTGCGCGTGCGTTTCCGGCTGGACATTGCCGCCCATGTTGCCGAAGGTCATGAGGGGCTGCAAGTCCTTCATCACGAACCCGGCGATAATCGTGTGAAACGGCCGCTTGTGCGGCGCGACGACGTTGGGACTCTTGGGATCGAGCGAGAAGGCCGTGCCCCGGTTGTGGAGCACGAAGCCGTACGGCGCCACCGTTGCGCGGCTGCCGTACACGCTGAACACGCTGTGGATCAGGGACACCATGTTGCCCCAGCGATCGGCAGTCGTCAGGTAGATGGTGCCGCCGTCGGTGGAACGCGACGCCGTGGTTTTCGATGCAGCGTTCGGGTCGATGCGGCTGCAGAGCGACGCGGCGTGCGCCTTCGAGAGGAGCCTGGCGACGGGAATGTTGGCGAACGTCGGGTCCGCGTTCTTGCTGAGCAGATCGGCGTAGGCGAGCTTCTTCGCCTCCACGAGCAGGTGCCAGTAGGTCGGATGCGACGGACCGAGCGCTGCGAGGTTCAACCCCAGCTTCGGCACGCACACCTCGAGGATGTTCAACATCTCGAGTGCGGCAAAACCCTGCCCGGGCGGTGGGAGTTGGAACACGTCGTACCCGTGGTAGTTGGTCGACACCGGATCGACCCATTCGGACCTGAATTCGGCAAGGTCGCTGGCACTCATGACTCCGCCATTCGCCTGGACTTTCTTCACGATGGCGGCAGCGATGTCGCCTTTGTAGAACGCGTCGCGTCCGTGTTGCTGCATCAAGCGCAAGGCCTTGGCCAGGCCCGGGTTGCGGATGATGCTGTACAGGTCCGGGGCGTTGCCGTTGACCAAGAACGAGGCCGCCGAATCTGGATCCCCGCGCAGGCCCGCCACCGCCGATCGCAGGTCGTCGTGTCGGCGTTCGGCTTGTCCCCATCCCTCCTCGGCGATCCGGGCGGCGCGCTCGAACGTGTCCTTGAAGGTCATGGTGCCAAAGCGTGTGAGCAGCGCGTCATACCCCGAGATCGCCCCCGGCACGGTGGAGGAGTTGACGCCGCCCGCCGGCATGGCTTTGAGACCGAGCTTGCCGGTGAAGAACTCCGGTGTCCAACCCGAAGGCGCCCACCCGCCTGAGTTGAGGGCATAGAGTTTCTTGTCCCTCGCGGAGTAGATGAGCGCGAAGAGGTCCCCACCGATGCCAGTGTCGTTCTGAGAGGTCACGTCGAGCACGGCGCCGGCCGCCACCGCCGCGTCAATCGCATTCCCCCCTTGACGCAAGATTTCGAGTCCTGCCTGCACCGCCAGCGGGTCGCTGGTCGCAACCATGCCGTGCCGCGCGAGCACCTCCGAGCGACCCTGTGCGAGCCAGCCTTGGGCCCGCGATCCCGGGAGCGCTCCGATCGCTGCGCTCGGCTGTGGCTTGTCGCTCGAGGGAGTACCGAATGGATTGGACGATTGGGCCAGCGTCGCCACGCCGCTGATGAGCGTCAGCGCGGCGATACAGACGCCGACGCGGAGGACTAGCGGCCGAGTGGGTCGTTCGTTCGATCCGAGACACGAGCTGGGCATGGCTCCCTCCATCGCTGCGGCATGAGCTCCCAACGCAACCTACACTACACGGATCCTCGACGCATTGATCACGCGCGGACCTCGCACGCGGCGCGGCGTTCCATCAGCAGTCGAGCCAGGGTCGCGCGTCCGGCCCGTGCCAGCAGGCCCGTCACGTTGGCCACCGCGAAGCTGATGCCGCTCAGATTCCGCTCGGGCGGAACCCCCGGAATCGCACGGGGATACCCCGAGGCGTGAAAGACCTCGACACGATCGATCCGTTCTGTGCGGTACTCGTCGTGCGGGCGGTCCCACTCCAGCTGCACGGCCACGACGCCCGGGAGGGAGCCGGGAAACCAGCGGATTCCTTGATCCTCGCGAGCGGCGACGACGAGGACGCCCTGCGAGACCGCCCGACGCACGGCTTCGCTCAATTGGGCTTCGTGACCGACGTTCGACGTTCCCAGGCTGAGGTTGATGAGGTCCACACGCTTGTCGATCGCCCAGTCGAGCGCACGCACGAGCGTCGATAGGGAAGTCGACAATCGCGTGTCGAAGATGCGTACCGCGAGGAGCTCTGCGTCCGGCGCCTTCTCCTTGATGACCGCCGTGACCGCTGTGCCGTGCCCCAACCGATCGACATAGTCCTCGTGCAGCCCGCCGTCTGCTTGAACCGCGATCCCGCCCGCGACACCGTTGACGTGGGGGTGCGCGGCGTGCACACCGCTGTCGACGACGGCGACGCGGATGCCGAGCCCAGTTCCGTCAGACATGGGCCAGTCCACTCGGCTGACCCTCGACGGCCGTCGCGCCAGTGAGCGAGAGCACGTGATCCGCCTGCCGCGCGATGTCCATTCGGTGTGTGATCACGATCGTCGTACCGTCGCGCATCAACTGCCGGAAGCTGTCGACGATGTGGCGTTCGGACATTGGATCCAAAGCCGACGAGGGCTCGTCGAGCACGAGGACTGACGGACGGACCAGGAACGCGCGCGCCAGAGCCAGCCGTTGTCGCTCACCGACCGAGAGGGCGGTGCCGCGCTCGCCCACGAGTGTCTCGTAGCCCCGAGGCAGCTGATCGACGAAGTGCTCGAGCGCCGCGGCGCGTACCGCCGCCTGGATGTCCGCGTCGCTGGCGTCGGGCCGGGCGTAGCGGATGTTCTCAGCCATCGTGGCATGCAAGAGGATCGGCTGCTGCTCGACGAGCGCCACATGTCGCCGGAGGTCCGCGAGGCACAGCGTGCGAAGGTCGTGGCCATCCAGCCGGATCACGCCTTCATCGGGATCGACCAGGCGGAGCATGAGGTCGGCCATCGTCGATTTCCCGCTGCCGCTCGGTCCGACGACCGCCAGGACCTCACCCCGGTCGAGTGAGAAGGACACCCGGTGAAGGACTGGGCCTCGATCGAAGGTCAGGGTGACGTTCTCGAACTCGACTCGGCCCTGGGCGATGTCGAGGTGGACGGGGTTCGGAGGCTCGGTCACATCGACCGGCTCATCGAGAAGCTCGGACACGCGCTGGAGCGACACGTGCGCTCCCGCCAAGCTCCCGTACAGGCCGAGCAACGCCTGTAGGGGTGGCAGGAATCGCATCTGGTACGCCATGTACGCCACGAACGTTCCCAGCGTCAGCGTACCTGCGATCACCTGGAGCCCGCCGGCCAGGAACACGGCGCCCGTGCCAGCCGAGAGGAGCAGTCCCGGCAGCCCGCCCGCGAAATGACTGAGCCGCTGCAGGGCCATCAGCCGATCGACAAACGTGGCGTTCAACCCCCGAAAGCGATCGATCTCTCGCGTCTGGGCGTTGAAGGCGACAACGAGTCGCATGCCCTGCAGCGTCTCGACGAGGAAGCTACCGATGTCGGCGCTCGACTGGCGGAGCGCGGCGATCCTGGGCTCGAGTCGACGCCGGTAGTGCACAAGTGCCCAAAGGCCGAGCGGCGCCGTAACGGCGCTGATGGCGAAGAGACGCAGGTCGAAACACGCGAGCATGACGATGGTCCCAGCCAGGAACAGGACGTTGCCGACCCACGCAAGGGCAGTCTCGGCCGCGACGCGCTGGATCTCACTGATGTCGTTGTTCAGACGCGACAGGATGTCGCCGAGACGCGTACGCGCGTAGTAGCGGGGTGACAGCCGCTGCAAGTGGCGATAGACGTCCAGCCGCATGTCGAACAGGATGTCCGCCGAGACGCGCGTGTAACGCAAGCCACTCCAGAAGCTCAGGCCGAAACTGGCGACAGACACGAGGGCAAGGATCGCCAGGAGGACGATGAGCCGACGGGCATCGCCCACCAGCAGCGCTTGATCGAAGAGGTCTCTGGAGATGAGCGGTTGGTAGAGTGAGGCAGAAGTGCTCAGGATGCTCAGCGCCATGACGAGCGCGAGCCGTCGCCAGTAGGGGACCACGTAACGCAGCGCACGCATGAGGTGAGGCGTCGGGTGCCGCATATCGGCTTACCGTCCGGTCGGCTTCGTGGTCGGATTCGAGGCGAACACGAAGAGCTCGGACGTCATGTCGCCGTCGAGCGTGATGGTCCGCAGGTACCGGAACGTCTCGGCGTCCCACAGATCGATGGTGTTGCCGGCGTTGTAGATGTACAGCACCCTGCCGTTGGAGCTCGTCTTGAGCGACATCCGAGGCCGGCCGTTGAACTCCGTACGCGCCGCGAGCCGATGTGTCTCGAGGTCGAACTTCCAGAACTCGTAACGTCCGATCTCCGAGTACAGGCCGTAGGCCACTTTGCGTCCGGGTGCCAGCGCGAAGCTGAGCGGAGTGAACGGTCCGACCGTGTAGAAGTCGACCTTCTTGGCGGCCAGGTTCACGCGGCCGATGCCCATCATGCGACGCCGCTGCACAGGGTCCATGACGTTAAAGAGCGAGGTGTAGTACCCCGGCTCGTCGTTGGTCGCATCGCTCGACCCGAACTCGAGCCGCCCAAACCCTTCTTCGATCGGTTTGGACAGCTCCCAAATGTCGACCTTTTCGAAGGTGCTCGTGTCGTAGATGACGACGTCTTGATTGCTGAACAGGTACATCAGCTTTCCGTCGGGTGAGAACTGAAGCTGGACGTTCTGCCGCTCCTCGTCGTTGGGCCACGGGATGGTCCGCACGATCTTGTGTGACGCGAGGTCGTACTGCACCAGCGTGGGCGCGCCGATCGCAAAGCGGTCGATCTGTTTCTCGGCGGCGCTTGTGAGCATGACGACGAAGTGGTCGAGCGGGTCCGCCTCGAGGCTGCGTATCCGCACTCTGCGGGACCCTTCGCTCAGCGTGAAGGTGTCCAGCGTTCGCTGACCTGCGATGTCGACGATCTCGACCTTCTCCATCGCCGCCTCGATGACGTAGAAGCGGCGGCGGTCATGCGAGAGCGTCGTGCGTCGGGGGATGCCCGACGTGAACGGGATCTTGCCGACGACCTTCTCGCTGGCTTCCTCGATGATCCAGTACTGATTCGGGTAGGTGCCGACGATGAGCGTGCCCTTGCCAGCGATGCCCACTGGTGGCATCGTGCGGGCGGTCTTGAGGACCTGCGCCCGCGGCGCGGCTGTGACAGCCAAGGCGAGCGCGGCGACCACCACGGCGCCGAACCGAACATGGCGGGAGGCACGGCGCGGCATCGTGGGCCCTCTAAGGAAACACGAGGTCGATCTTGCGCCAGTCTTTCTGAGCGGCTGCGCAGGACGCGGTCCAGTTCGGCGCGTAGTTGAGTTGGTCGGGTACGTGGGCCGGCCAGTAGCAACCGATGTGGCAGTCGAACAGGTCGCGCTCGACCGGCTGACAGAGGCCGGCGGTGCCGCCGGTGCGATCCGCCTCCCAGCCGGGTGAGAAGACGAGCGAGCAGCCCAGCGGGAAGTGCGCATCGGGCTGCTGCGGCAAGCCTGTTCGCTGCAGCGCGACCACGTCGTCGCCGGTGGGCTCGGTGGCCCGCACGATGGTGGTGCCTTTCTGATTGACCGGTGTCAGATGCTTCATCGGTTCTCCTCGGGCTTTGCGCGCATGGCTCGACGGCCGTCCGCTCAGCTCGTTCGTGCGGCCGCCCCGGCCCCTTCGCTGAGTTGGCGGAAGTATCCCGGATTGCGGAGCGCGATCTCGCCGTAGATCCGAAGGCAGACGTCCGTCCAGCCGCGAATCCACTCGCAGTAGTGCAGGTTCGGCCGCTGCGTGTCCCCGTAGCGGACGTGTGCCTCGTGATAGCAGCCGCCGGCGCAGTGGGGGCGAGCCCAACAGGTGTGGCAGTCGGTCTTGCGGTCGATGTGGTGGGATTCCAGGAACGCTTGCCGGGCGCGGTGGTCGATGCCGTCGCGGACCGTGCCCAGTTTGTGGGTGTCGGATCCCGCGAATCGGTGGCACAGCGCGACGTCGCCGTCGGTCGCGACCCCGAGGAGACCCAGTCCGGCGCCGCACGGGTACGCCTTGCTCATCCCTTTGTGGATCTCCTCGACCGTCTCTTTCACGTTCGAGAAGCCATGGTGTCGATTGGCGATCGCGCAATCACGGAACTGGTACGCGAGATCGCGGAACTGCTCGAGCATGACGTCGTAGCCGTCCACCGTAATCGCGTGCTCGCGCGCGGGGCTGGTCGTGACGGGCGCGAACCCCACCTCCCAGAATCCGATGTCGTCGCGCAAATGACGAAAGATGCGCGCGACGTCGAGTCCGGCCGACGTGAGCGTCACGCGGGCACCGATCGGACGCGTCTTGTGCCGAGCGAGTAGCTCGCGGACCTTCGGCTCGATCAGGTCGTAGCTGCCAGCCCCGTTGTGGAACACACGAAACTTGTCCTGCACGTCTCGCGGACCGTCGATCGAGATCGTGACGCCCACGCGCTCCTCGGCGAGAAACTCGATGATCTCCGGTTTGAGCAGCGTCGCGTTCGTCGTCAAGCTGAAGTCCACGTCCTTGCCGACGTCGCTGGCCCGCTGGCGCGCGTACGCGATGGTCTTCTTGAGGACGGGGAAATTGAGGAGCGTCTCGCCACCGAAGAACGTCAGGTGCGCCACCGGACTATCGCCAGCCGCGCGCAACATGAAGTCCACGCTCTGTCGAGCGGTGTCTTCCGACATGAACTTCGGCTTCTTGCCGTTCTCGGTGTCGACGATCTTGTCTTCGCCGTACTCGTAGCAGTACGCGCAGCTCAAGTTGCACTGGTTCGTGACGTTCAGGACCATCGTCGACAACGGGAAGGCGGTGAGGGGAATCACCTTGGGCATCGCCGCGGGTGCGCGGTCCGGCGCCCCTGTCCGCGACGCGGCCATTGGGCGCTCGGTCTCGCCAATCGCCCTGACCCGGGCGAGCTCGGCCAGTGTTTCGTCGAGGACCGCGGGATCCAGGCGGCCTGACAAGCGGGCAGCCAGTTCGTCCCGAGTGGCCGGCGCCCCCGTGAGGGCGGTGAACACCGCATCAGCCGGTTGGTCGAGTGCGAAGACACCCGCGCTCGGCACGAGGTAGACGAAGGGCTGACCCGCGGACTCGAAACGGTGATGTTCGCGGGCCTCCCAGCGAGTCATCGACTGCCCCCGCGGCCCTGAGGGCCCCCACGTCCTGACCAGTCCATGTACAGCGGAACGGTCACGAGCAGATGGGCGCGCGCCCGCAGGGCGCCGCCCGCATCGGCTCGCGGGGAGGCGAGCTCCGCCACGACCCACACGTCACCGACGTTGTTGCGGTCACCGGGTCGCTTCGGATTCGGGCCGTCTGCGCCGGGCGTGAAAAGGCCACGTGAGTCCAGCGACCCGACAAACTGGATGTCATCGTCCGCGAAGGTCGCCGAGTACTCCTCGAGGCGCCAGGTGACGTCGACGATCCCGAGAATCAGGTCGTCGGCCGTGCCCGGTTGGCGGTCCGGTCCGTTGTTGAGACCGATGGCTTCGAACTGCTGAAGTTGTTTCGGAAAGACGTCGGCACCCACGCGCGCCATTCCCCACACGGGTAGGACCCTCAGGCCGTCAATCGTGTCATAGACCGCAAGCGCATCGGAGCCGATTGCGCCAGCGACCGACACGGCGCGGCGTCCAAGGGGTGCGTTGGCCGCTACCTCGACATCGACGACGATCTCCTCGGCTCGTGCGCTCGCGATGCGCGTGACGGTGACGCCCTGGCCGAGGCTGATGTCGGCGGCAGTCACAGTGGCGGGAAGATTGAAACCGAAGATCGTGACCGACGAGACGGTGCTGCCTGTCTGGAGTGCCGTCGCGCTCGTGCCCAGGACGACCGGGTCGCTTCCGAGTCGCGTGAGCTTCACATCGATCCCGATCTCGTCGTGAGCGCCTGTGAACCAGCGGCCAGCCATCTCGCGCCAGCCGCGATCGATCGCGAGCACCTCGCGCCAAGCGTTGTCTGTGCCCGGGGTCCCGGAGCGACCACGCCACTGGAAACCGGTGTACACGAGCCCGCGGCCGGAGCGCGTGACGGTCTCGCCGGTCCGCGCCACGGTGTAGCGGAGCTCGGTGGCGAAGGTGTCCGGCGCACTCGGGTCCGCGGCAATCGTCACCTGGCCGACGATTGGTCCCTTGCCGACTTGGTAGCCGGTCATCGCCCATCGTCCGGCAAGCTTGGGCGGCTGCTTGGTCGAGGACCAGGCCGTCCATTCCGGCGTGGTCAGCGGAAACGCTTTGGCCAGGTGCGCGAGCGCCTTCTCCATAGGGTGACGATTGTCCGGCGGTCGCCCGTCCGGTCCCGCCTCGGTCTCGAGCGGCCGTGTGCGACGGAAACCTTGACCACCGTTCATCGGCTGGTTGTCGACGAGCGGGTAGTAGCCGCGGTGCATCGCGACGAGGAGATCCCACTCGTCTTTCGTCCGCCGTTCGAGCATGAACCGGCCGGGCGAGTGGCAGGACGTGCACGTGTCGGAGGTGTCTCTGTCGGCGGAGTACGCGAAGTCGATGAGGCGCCGCTCAGTCTCGAATGCAGCCGGTCGCACTTCCTCAGGCGCCAGACCCAGCTCGTCCGACAGGTACTTGAGAATGGCGCGAGCGTCGCTCGGATCGAGGCTCACGCTGTTCAAGCTGACCATGCGCTTGATGGTGAGCTCCCAGTTCTCGGGGCTCGCGCGACGGTACGAGATGCGAGACATCCGCATCGTGTCGTCCGTCCGATGACAACTCCCGCAGCGCGATCGCACGAGCTCGTTGCGAATCCGGATCCCCTCCCCTGATGTGGCCTGTGGCGAGGTGGCCTGCGCCGATGCGAACGGCGCTGCGCACACCAGACTCGCCACCACGGCTGCCATCAGCGTCACGACTGAGCAGCAACGGTGCCTCATTCCTGCCTATGCCTCGCGGGCATGATACTCGCTCCAAAGCCAAAGCGTGCGGCGAACTGGGCCGCGCATGGTCGGCCATGTTGATGGTGAACGACAGGCCGCCCGCTCACCACCAAATCGTGCAGGCGGTCGTTGTTCCGCGGCCCGTAGTCGAGGTGGAGTCTCGGATCGCCCAGCAGTTGGTATCGGGGCGTGTACTGTTGATGGGGCTCGCTGTTTCCACGCGCCTAGCCGATCTGGTACGCCACACGTGCGGCCCAATCGTCGCAGAAGCGCTTCTCGAGCGAGAGATTCAGGCCGCTGAACTCGGACGTGCCGATGTTCCGGCGCGTGAAGATCAAGTTGACCGACGGCGAAATCCCAAGCGATGCGGCGATGTCGTTGAGGTCGGTGAACGTGATCGGCGCCGTGCGGGTCGTGTCGGCCCTCCTGCCGGGAGTCAGATCGACGTCCACGAGCTGATCGCGGTTCCCGCTGGGGACGCAGGTCGACGGTCACGGCGGTCGAGCTTCACTCGATGTGAGTCACGCAAGGGCGGGGCCGCGGGCTGGTGTCCCGAACCGCCGCGCCCGTCGCACGGCGTCGCGCACCGACGACTCTCTGCCATCGCGCCGGAGAAGTAGGGCAAGGTGGTGTCCGCGTCACCATTCGGGCCGCTGCCCTTTCCCAGCATCAGGGCAGCGCGAGCGCGACCAACTCCGCCGGATTCCCTTCCCACGCCACCGCCACGACGATGTACTGCTTACCGTTGGCCATATAGGTCATCGGCGACCCCGTCGTCCCACCTGGGAGCTCCGTTTCCGAGACGACCTCACCCGTTCGCTTGTCGAACGCGCGGAACATCTTGCCACCCGCCCAAACGGGCACCCGTGGGACGCCGCGCCGACCACCTTCTCCGAGGAAGACGAGCGTCTTCGTCACGAGTGCGCCCGCACGCCCCGGTTGTCCGAGCGGCGGGAGATTCAGCGACTTCAAGGCCGGATGGTCGCGCGGCCCGTTTCCGTTGGCCGCGCGCCAGAGGATGTCGCCCTTGTTCAAGTCGATCGCGACCAGGCTGCCGTATGGGGGCTTCAGGATCGGCAGACCATCGCCCAGTTCCAGATTGCCCGCGAGGCTTGCCGTTCGGCGAACCCATGGGATGTTGGACTTAGCGTTCTTCGATTTCACCAGTTCGACGATCACCGGAAGCTTCGTTGTCGGTACGAAGAGGATGCCCGTCTCCGGATCCGCGGCCGCTCCTGGCCAGTTCGCGCCGCCGGCCGTGCCGGGCATGATGATCGTCCCCTTCGTGCCGCCAGGCGCGTCGCTGCCGATCGATGGCGGTGTGAAGATGGGGCCGTAGCGATATTGACTGAGAACTTTGATCGCCTGCTGTCGCAGCTCCGGCGTGAAGTCGATGAGGTCGTCGACCGTGATCCCTTGCTGGTCGAATGCCGTCGGCCTGGTGGGAAACGGCTGCGTGGGTGCATACCACTCGCCTGGGACGTCGCCCGGCTTCACCGGGCGCTCGATGATCGGCCAGACGGGACGACCCGATACGCGGTCAAGTACGTACACGAACGCCTGCTTGGACACCTGCGCGATCGCCTTGACAGGTTTGCCGTCGACGGTGATGTCGAGCAGTACGGGCGGCGCGGTGAAGTCGTAGTCCCAGATGCCATGGTGAACGGCCTGGAAGTGCCACAGGCGCCGGCCCGTCCTTGCGTCGAGACACACGATGCTCTCGGCGAAGAGGTTGTTGCCGGGTCGCGTTCCACCGTAGTAGTCCCCGCTGGGCGTCTCAATGGGGAGGTAGACGCGTCCCAGCTCTTCATCGGCGCTGATCGATCCCCAGATGCCGGTGTTGCCGGAGTACGTGTTGGATTCCTGAAGCCACGTCTCGGCTCCGAACTCTCCGGGGGCGGGCACTGTGTGAAACGTCCACAACAGCCGGCCCGTCCGGACGTCGTAGCCGCGCACGTCCCCTGGCGGCATCTCCTTGACCGCGAGCTGTTCGTCGTTCACGACATCGACGGCCGCGCCGGGCAGCCCGCCGACGACGATGACATCGCGCACGACGAGCGGAGGGAAGCCCCAACGGAAACCCTGTGTCGAGCGCCGTAAGCCTCTTGCGAGGTCGATCCTTCCGCGCGTACCGAAATCGGGATACCGCTTGCCGGTCGTGGCGTTGAGCGCGACGAGATACCCACCGACGATGGTGAGGACTCGTTGGTCTTTCCCATCGGTCCAGTACGCGAGGCCACGGTTCGGTGTGCCTCGCTCGTCCGGGTCAGCCGGTTGGTCGAACCACACGACCTTCCCCGTCGTCGGATCGAGCGCCGCGACGTTGCCGGGGCCGGTGTTCATATACAGCAGCCCACCGGCCATCAGCGGCGTGTGCGCGTAGTTCACCGGCAGGAACGGATCCTTGCCTTGCCGTCGCGTGTCGAGCGGTGTGGCCGACTGGCGCCAGGCGATGCGCAGCCGCTTGACCGTGTCCTTGTTGATCTGATCGAGCGGGGCATATCTGGTGGACGCCTTGTCCCCCCCATAGACCGACCACTCGCCCCTCGAGACTTGCGCCCGCCCGGGGAGCGTGACAAGCGCGATGAGGGAGAGCGTCGCAGGGAGCCAGCGCAGGGTGACACGTCCGAACACATCGACCCCCTTTCAATCCGCCCCTCTCGTGACGGCGATCTCCGCCGTGAAGAAGCCCGTCCTGTTCACGCCGAACCGCCAAGAATCGTAACCGCTTCGGTCGCACAGCACGCCATCACCGTTCACCCCCAACAGCAGGCGTCCGTCGGTTGTCGATGTACCGGACACCGGTACCGCACCTTTCCACGACGAGCCGACGAAGAACCCGCGGCCGTCGAGCACGACGCCCGCGGCGACGTTGCCGATCAATCCATCGGACGGAATTCCGGCATCCGTCACCACGAACGTGCAACCGCCACCGCGTCGACCCGAACCCTTCGGTGAGGTGCTCTTGGCGGTGGTGTGGTCGAGGGTCGCATGGCCCCAGGCGCGAATCTGGAGCGTGTCACCGGAGTGGAGGATGATGCCCGTGTCGGTCCAGGGCGCGGTCACCGGCACGGTGATCGTGACGATGCTTGTCGTCCCGGCGTTCGGACGGGAGGCGCTCTCTGCGCGTTGCCCGGACGAGAACGAGGTCGGGGCGGCGGAGCCACTCGCCGCAGAGAGGTCGAGGCTCACGAGCGCGAGCAGCCACAGTCCCTCGGTCGTTCTCATTCGGACCTCGAGCCTCTGCGAGCGTTCTGTCGGTCGTCCCGATCTACCTATCCGGCCGAAAAGACGCCAGCAGCTGGTCGAACTGCTTTTCGTTGGCGGTGACCGTCTTCAGGGGCCCGGCGAACTTCACGAAAAGGGTGTTTCCGCCGGGGCCTTCCACCACGGCACCGAGCAGCCGGTAGCCCGGCACGACGCGAACGGTGGTCGCCATCGGGCCGCCCAGTCCGGTATAACCGCCGGTCGAATCGATACGGCTGATCGTCAAACCGCTGTTCTGACGCTTCTCGAGCTTCGCCGGCGCCGGCTTCCCATCGGCGCCTAACATCTGTCCTCGCCACCGTTCGAGATTGTCGTTGACGCTGCCGCCTTGTCCGCGGCCGAAGAAATAGACCACGCACTCCGTGTGTTCGGCGTCAGGCGCGATGGGCGGCACCACGTACGTCGCCGCGCGCATCGGTCGCTCGGGCATGGCTTTCCACCCGGCTGGTGCCACCCAACGAAGACCACCGGCCGACTGCGCCGAAAGCGCGGCAGTGAACGAGAGCGTCGTCGCGGCGATCACAAGAAAGATCGGCATCGTTGCGCGCATCTGCGGAGTATACGGTGCGTCGGGCATCGGTGTGGCCTGGTATACTTCGCGTCATGTCGACGGGCACGAGGGTGTGGCGGGTGAGTCGTCTTGGGGTCGAGGCGCGCCTGACGGCGCCCCTCTTCGTGATGATCCTGGGTGCGTCCGCGCTTACGCCGGGTTCCAGTCACGCTGGCGTCGGGCAGTCTGGCTCCGCGCCCCCCGCGCCCGTCTCCGCGAGCGCGTCCTCGGTTCGAGCGGTTCTCGATCGGTACTGCGTCACGTGCCACAGTCAGCGGCTCCGGACGGCCGATCTCGCGCTCGACACGTTGGACCTGGCGCAGGTGGGCAACGCGGCGGCCACCTGGGAAAAGGTCATTCTCAAGCTGCGGGCTGAGACGATGCCGCCGGCCAGCTCGCCTCGGCCTGATGCGGCGACGTACCGGGACGTCGCGACGTGGCTCGAACATCAGGTCGACGGCGCAGCGGCGGGGCACCCGATGCCGGGTCGTACCGAGACGTTCCACCGCCTGAACCGCGCCGAGTACCAGAACGCGATTCGCGATCTCCTAGCGTTGGACGTCGATGTGACCACGCTTCTGCCTGCGGACAACACCTTCGAGAACGGGTTCGACAACAACGCGGACTCGCTGTCGGTCTCGCCGGATCTCTCAGCGCGGTACATGTCAGCGGCGCGCAAGATCAGTCGGCTCGCCGTCGGCCGGCCTCCGGCCGGTCCAACCATCGAGACCTATCGGGTTCACCCGGAGCTCCTGCAAGACGAGCGGTTGAGCGAGGACCTGCCATTTGGCTCGCGTGGCGGCATCGCCGTCCATCACGACTTCCCGGTGAGCGGGGAGTACATGATCAAGATCCGGCTGCACCGCAACTTCTCCGACTACATCAAGGGCTTCTCGACGCCTCACACCCTCGACATCCGACTGGATCGCGCCCTCGTCAAGAGCGTGACGGTTGGTGGCGAGGCGAAGGGAACGATGGCGCCGCTCAGTTTCGCGGGGAACATCGCCGGTGCCGCCGAGTGGGAGTACTACATGAACACGGGGGACTCGGGCCTCGAGGTCCGATTCTCCGCACCGGCTGGTCGTCATCTGGTGGGCGTGTCCTTCGACCACCGAGTTCTGGCTGTCGACGGCGTGCTGCAACCCAGGCAGCGCGGGTACGGTCGCTTCGTCGACGAGTATTTCGACGGCAACGCGTCCATCGAACAGGTTGCGATTGGCGGTCCGTACAGAATCGACGGACCAGGCGACACCGCAAGCCGCCGACGGATCTTCCTCTGTGGCCCAGGGGCGCAGGCGTCGGCCTCATCTGCACCGCTCTCGGTGACCGCGAAAAAGATTCCGGCCGGAACGAGGAGAGACGAGGATTGCGCAACGAGGATCCTTTCCACGCTGGCCCGTCGCGCCTACCGCCGGCCGGTTCAAGCGCGCGAGGTCGAGGAGCTGCTGTCCTTTTACAGAAAGGGTGTTCGCGACGACGGCTTCGAAGCCGGCGTTCAGTACTCGCTCGAACGTCTGCTGATTGATCCGGAGTTCTTGTTTCGCATCGAACGCGACCCGAAGAACGCCGTCCCCGGCTCGGCGTACCGCCTGAGCGATCTCGAGCTCGCATCCCGCCTCTCGTTCTTCCTGTGGAGCTCGATCCCAGACGACGAGCTACTGGACGCAGCTGCAGCCGGACGCCTCAAGGATCCGCGCGAGCTGGAACGGCAGGTTCGCCGGATGCTCGCCGATCCGCGCTCGAGCGCCCTCATCGACAACTTCGCGGCTCAATGGCTGCGCCTGCGCAACCTGCGTGACGTCGCGCGGGAATCGGCCGAGTATCCGGAGTTCGACGAGAATCTGCGTGAGGCGTTCCGGCGGGAAACGGAGCTCTTCGTCGAGAGCACGTTTCGCGAGGACCGGAGCGTCGTCGAGCTCCTGAGCGCGAACTACACGTTCGTGAATGGGCGCTTGGCCCGCCACTACGGTATCCCAGGTGTCATCGGAAATCGCTTTCGCAAGGTCACCTTCGCCCCAGACAATCCGCGCGGCGGTTTGCTGGGACAGGGCAGCTTGCTGATGGTGACGTCGCACCCGAACCGGACCTCGCCAGTGCTGCGTGGCAAGTGGCTGCTGGAGACGGTACTCGGCGCTCCGCCACCCGAGCCTCCGCCGAACGTACCGGGGTTGCCGGATCGCGGCGCCGGCGGTCGACCCGCTTCGGTGCGAGAACGGCTCGAGGTCCACCGGCGCAATCCGGTGTGCGCGAGTTGCCACGCACCGATGGACCCGTTGGGATTCGCGCTCGAGAACTTCGACGCGATCGGCAGCTGGCGTGACGTCAGCGAAGCCGGGACGCCGATCGATGCCACGGGGACGCTGCCGAATGGTGTGAAGTTCGAGGGCCCCGCCGGCCTGCGCCAGGTTCTTCTGGCAGGTGGGGATCGCTTCGCCACCACGGTGACCGATCGATTGCTGGCCTACGGGATCGGCCGCGGGCTGTCGCATGTCGATCGTCCGACGGTCCGCCACATCGTCAAGGATGCGGCCGCGGATCGCTATCGGTGGTCGTCTATCGTGCTCGGAGTCGTCAAGAGTGTCCCGTTCCAGATGCGCGCGGCGGCCTCGCCTGAAGCGATGAGGTCGGCGTCAGCCGCGCGTTGAGCAGGAGCCGCTTCATGATCATCACGAAGAAGTCGCTGCCGCGCCGAACCGTGTTGAGGGGGATGGGTGCCACTCTGGCGCTGCCGTTGCTGGACGCGATGGCGCCCGCCTTGGTGCCCGCGCTCAAGGGCGCGGCGCGTCCGGTCCGGCGTCTCGGCGTCGTCTACGTCCCCAACGGGATGGCAATGGAGTTCTGGACGCCGAAGGCGGAGGGCGCCGCCTACGAGATGACGCCGATTCTGGCGCCCCTCGAGGATTTCCGGAACCAGATGCTGATCGTGTCCGGTCTCAAGGCGTTCTGGACGCCGGCGCACGCGGGCGCGTCGACCACGTTTCTCACTGGCGCGGCGGGTGTGGCAGGGGAGACCGCGCCTCGAGCCGATATCTCGATCGACCAGATCGCCGCCAATTCGTTCAGCCAACAGACACAGCTCGCGTCACTCGAGCTGGCGATCGACGGGCGGGCCAATGCCGGACAGTGCAGCGGTAATCACAGCTGCGTCTACACGAACACGATCTCGTGGCGCAGCCGCACCACCCCGCTGCCGATGGAGAACAACCCGCGCGCGGTGTTCGAGCGCCTCTTCGGCGACGCCTCGAGTACGGATCCCGGCGCCCGCCGCGCCCGCATCGAGCACGATCGCTCGGTGATCGACTCGGTCAACAGTAAGCTCGCCGCACTGAAGCGGGAAATCGGTCCGAACGATCAACTGAAGGTGGACGAGTATCTCGAAGGCATCCGCGACGTTGAGCGTCGCATTCAGAAGGCGGAAGAGCAGAGCGAAGTCGAGCTACCACTGGTGCAGCAACCGGAGGGGATTCCAGCCAGCTTCGAAGAGCACGTCAAGCTGATGTTCGATCTGCAGCTGCTGGCCTACCAGACGGATCTCACCCGCGTCATCACCTTCATGCTGGGGCGTGAGGTGAGCTCGCGCACGTATCCACAGATTGGCGTACCCGACGCCCACCACCCGCTCTCGCATCACGAATACAACCCGCACAAGATTGCGACGATGGCGAAGATCAACGTGTTCCACGCGACGTTGTTCGCCACCTACCTGAAGCGACTGCGCGAGACCCCGGATGGCGATGGGTCGCTGCTCGACCACATGGTGATGCTCTACGGCTGCGGCATGTCCGACAGCAACGCGCACAGCCCCGACAACGTGCCCGTGCTCCTGCTCGGAGGGGGATCGGGCACGCTGCGTGGCGGCCGCCATCTCAAGTATCCGAACGATCCGCCGCTCGCCAACCTGATGGTGACCGTGGTCGACAAGCTCGGGATCCCGATCGAGAAGCTCGGGAACAGCAACGGGAAGCTGCCGATCGACGCGCTGTCGGGTGTATGACGCCGCGTCAAGGCGGCCCGCGCGCGTTCGTGGCGATGGTCGTCCTCGCCGTCGGCGCCCTCGGTCTGGCTCGCGCGACACTGAAGGCTCAGGATCCGAACGCCGCCCTCCAGGCTGCGGCGGCCGTGCTCGGACCGCCGACGCTCGCCTCGATTCACGTGTCGGGGCATGGGTCTGACTACGTCGTGGGCCAGATGTACGATGCCCACTCGCCGTGGTCTCGATTCAACATGCCGTCGTTCTCGATGGTCATCGACTATGTGACACCGGCAATGCGAACGGAGCGGATTCGCGAGCAATGGGAAAACCCGCCGCGGGGCGGGGCGCTCCAACCGCTGGTCGGCCAGCAGCGGCTCGTGCAGCTCGTGAGCGGGTCGTTTGCGTGGAATCAGACAGGAGAGAAGCCAACGCCCGCCGGCACTGGCGGCGCGGTCCGTGGTGAATCTCCCGGCGTCGGGCTGCACGCTCCCACCGCGGCAGATGAGCGGCTCCTGCAGATCTTGTTCACGCCGGCTGGTTTCATCAAGGCGGCGCTCGCGGCCAACGCGGAGGTCCGAGCGGAGACCGTCCGCGGCAGGGGCAAGACCATCGTGTCCTTCGTCAGCCCGGTCAAGATGCGCCTCGAGGGCACGCTCGACGAGCAGAACCTGCTCGAGCGGATCGAGACGTGGCTGGGACACCCCGTCCTGGGCGACACCATGATCGAAGCGGTGTTCTTCGACTACAGGGACGTGGGTGGCATCAAGTTCCCGGGGCGGATCACGTTTCGGGAAGGGGGCTACCCAGCGTTCGACCTGATCGTCACCGACGTCAAGCCGAACGCACCGGTGAGCATCGAGGTCCCGAGCGCTGTGCGCCAGTCCCCCGCGGCGACGCCGGCAGGTCTCGTTCCACAGCAGATGAGCGACGGCGTGTGGCTGCTGCCCGGTGGTTCGACGAGCGTTGTCGTCGAGTTCCGAGAGTACCTTGTCGTGATTGACGCGCCGGTCGACGAGGAACGGTCGATTGCCGCAATCGACGCGATCAAGAAGCATCTGCCGAGGAAGCCGATCCGCTACGTTGTGAACACCCACCTGCATTTCGACCACGTCGGCGGGCTGCGGACCTATGCGGCCGAAGGGGCGACGATCATCACGCAACGTGACAACATCGCTTACTTCGAGGACATCTGGTCGCATCCGCGGACGATCAATCCGGATCGCCTCGCCAAGTCCGGCAAGCGCGCGGTCTTCGAGGGAGTGGTGGGTACGCGCACGCTGAGCGACGGCGCCCGGAAGCTCGTGCTGTATCACTACGGCGGCAACGCGCACAATTCGGGCATGTTGATGGCGTTTCTCCCACGAGAGCGGATGCTGTTCGAGGCTGACTCGTACATCCCTGGCGTCGGGGGATCCACGCATCCGGCGATTCCGAACCTCTTGCAGTTCTACGATGTGGTGCAGCGCCTGCGGCTCGACGTCGACCAGATCCTGCCGTCGCATGGACGCGTCGCCACGTTTGCCGAATTGACCGAGCTCGTCGAGAAGGCGAGGGCAGGGAAGTGAGTGAAATGTCGGTGCGGAGACCGGTGAGGACGATGGCCGGGCTTACCGGACTCTGTGTGGTCGCGTGGCTCGCGCTGGGCGGGATTGCCCGCGGGGCCGGCGATACGCGTCTCGCCGACGCCGCGATGCGGAAGGATCGCCGGGCCGTGCTGGCGCTCCTCGGAGCGCGAGCCGACATCGATGCGGCGCAGGCTGACGGCGCGACGGCGTTGCACTGGGCCGTCCACTGGGACGATGAGGAGATCGTCGAGCGTCTGCTGAAGGCGGGCGCCACCGTCAACGTGGCGAACGAGCTGGGTGCAACGCCGCTATGGCTGGCGTCCCTCAATGCGAACCCAGCCGTGATCGAGAAGCTGCTCGCCGCCGGAGCCAATCCCAACTCGGCGCTGCCGTCCGGTGAAACTCCGTTGATGACGGCTGTTCGGACGGGGAGTGCGCAGGTCGTTCAGCTCCTGCTGTCACGAGGCGCCAATCCGAACGCACGTGAGAAGTATCAGGGGCAGACGGCGTTGATGTGGGCCGCGGCCGGGCAGTTCCCCGAGGTCGTCCGCGTGCTCATTGAGTTGGGTGCCGAGGTGCGGGCTCGCTCCGACGTCCGACGCCGACGGGTTGGTACTGAGCTCGGCGGTTTCAACGGGGCCGCCGCGCGCGAGATTGACAAGGGCGGCTATACACCACTGCTGTTCGCCGCGCAGCAAGGGACGCTGGAGACCGTGAAGCTGCTGCTGGCTGCCGGCGCGGACGTGAACGACACCGCGCCGGAGGGGACGAGCGCACTGGTCGTGGCCGCGCACAGCGGGCACGGGCCCGTGAGCACGTTACTGCTCGAGCATGGAGCCGATCCGAACGCGGATGGCGGCGACTACACCGCCCTCCACGCCGCCATCCTGCGCGGCGATGTGGACCTCGTGAAGCTGCTCCTCGCGAAGGGAGCGAATCCAAACGCACCGCTCGTCAAGTCGACGCCCGCCAGGCGGAACAGTGCCGACTATGCGCTGGAGTTCGACATGATCGGCGCGACGCCCTTCTGGTTGGCCGCACGGTTCTTGGAACCGGCCATCATGCGTCTGCTCGTGGGCGGCGGTGCCGATCCGTCGTTCGTATTGAAGAACGGAGTCACGCCTGTGCTCGCCGCCGTCCAGGCGAGACGCCGCGTGGAGCCAGGGTTCACGCCCGACGCGATGCGTGACGAACAGCTCGTCCTCGATGCGGTGACCATCGCGGTCGAACGTGGTGTCGACGTGAACGCCGCTACGGGCGACGGAACGACGGCGATGCATACAGCCGCGGCGAGAGGACTCAATCGCGTGATCGAACTGCTGGCCGCGAAGGGCGCGAAGCTGGACACCAAGAACAAGAAGGGTCACACGCCACTCGCCTTGGCCGCTACCGGACCGGCGAGCCGCGGGGCGTCTGGCGGCGAGAATACGACGGCCGACCTGCTCCGCAAGCTGGGGGCGACCGAGTAGCTCGAGGCTGAGGGCGGAAGACCCACAGCTGAACGCTCCGGAGATCCGGATGAAGCATCGCTGCGCCTGGTGCGGAATCGATCCGCTGTACGTCGAGTACCACGATCGCGAATGGGGCGTGCCCGTCCACGACGATCGCACCCTGTTCGAGTTCCTCGTTCTCGAAGGTGCTCAGGCCGGCCTCAGCTGGATCACGATTCTCCGTAAGCGCGAGGCGTACCGGCTGGCGTTCGACGACTTCGACGTGGAGCGAGTCGCAGGATACGGAGCGAAGAGGCTGGCGGCCTTGCTCGAGGTTCCTGGCATCGTCCGCAACCGACTCAAGGTCGAAAGCGCGATCAAGAACGCCCGCGCTTTCGCGAAGGTCGTGGACGAGTTCGGGAGCTTCGGTCGGTATCAATGGCGCTTTGTCGACGGCAGGCCGATCGTCAACCGGTTCCGAGCGATGACGGATGTCCCGACGCGAACCGCGATCTCCGACGCCCTGAGCAAGGACCTCAAGCAACGCGGGTTCTCCTTCGTGGGCTCGACGATCATCTACGCACACATGCAGGCCGTCGGGATGGTGAACGACCACCTGGTGAGCTGCTTCCGCCACCGCGAGCTCGCCTGAAGGCGATTGCCGCTTCACGCTTCGTGCCGCTTAGGCGCCCGCTTACAATGTGCGCGGCTGACGAGGTCGGTGGAGGGACGGATGCGGACGACCACACGCTTGCGCGAGCTGCTGACGGCATCGGATTTGGTCGTGGCGCCGGGGGCGTTCGATGCGCTCAGCGCGCGACTCGTCGCCCAAGCGGGTTTTCCGGCGGTCTACATGACGGGGTTCGGTACGGCGGCCAGCGTGCTCGGCCAACCGGATGTGGGTCTGCTCACGATGACTGAGATGGTGGATCGCGCGGCGGCGCTGGCGGAGGTCTGCGGGGCGACGCCGCTCATCGCCGACGCGGATACCGGCTATGGCAATCCGTTGAACGTGGGGCGCACCATCCGAGAGTACGCGCGTGCAGGAGTCGCCGCCGTTCAGATCGAGGACCAGGTCTGGCCGAAGAAGTGCGGGCACATGGAAGGCAAACAGGTGATCGCGCGCGACGAGATGGTGCAGAAGATCCGGGCTGCCGTGGACGCTCGTCACGATCCCGCACTCGTCATCATCGCGCGGACCGACGCCAACGCGGTGACCGGGCTCGGCGATGCCCTCGATCGCGGCCAGGCCTACCGGGAGGCCGGCGCCGATGTCGTGTTCATCGAAGCGCCGCGGTCGGTCAACGAGGTTGCGACGATCGGTCGCGCGTTCAAGAGCACGCCGTTGCTGTACAACTGGGTCGAGCACGGCAAGAGCCCCATGCTCTCGCTGGACGAGGTCCGCAGGCTTGGTTTCAGCCTCGTCATCTTCCCGGTGAGTCTGTTGTTCGCGGCCACGCACGCGATGCTCGAGGTGCTCGCGCTGTTCCGGCGCGGAGAGACGTCCACGTCCGCCGCGCACGGCATGGTCACGTTTCGGCAGTTCACCGATCAGATCGGCCTGCCGGCGATTCAAGAACTGGAACAGCGCTACAACCCTGTCAGGTGATGGCCGAAGGAGACCAACGTCATGTCCGATCGTACGTTTCAGAAGCCCAGCATCACGCTCGCCGCTGCCGCCCGTGTCGTCGCCGCGGCAGAAGCCAAGGCGCGCGAGATGGAGATCCCGATGTGCATCGCGGTGACGGACAGTGACGGCACCCTCAAGGCGTTCAGCCGCATGGATGGCGCGGCGCTGCTGAGCGTCCAGATCGCGCAGGACAAGGCCTACACTGCCATCTCCTTCGGATTGGCGACCCACGAGTGGTTCGACTTCATCAAGACGGACCCGCCACTCCTGCACGGCATCATCAAGACGGATCGGCTGATCGTCTTCGGAGGCGGCTATCCGCTCAAGAGTGACGGCGCCATCATCGGTGGCATCGGTGTGAGCGGCGGACATTACACCCAGGACATGGAGGTCGCACAGGCCGGCCTCGACGCGCTCTGAGTGGTGCGCGCGCGAACCCGCGATCACTGCCTTGACAAGGCCACGTGAGCTGGTCAAGTTCATCCAATGTGTCGCGTGTCCCGGCGGTCGACAGGCCTGATACTCAAGTACTTGCCGCGCTTGGTCTCGGCGCGCACGCAAGAACACCAGCCGGTCGAGGGTGGCCCCCTCCGGTGCGCGCACGACCAGCGCCCCGTCCCGCTCCACGGACAATTCGATGGTCCTACGGCGCGGGCTGTACGCCACCTCGAACCGCAGGTCGTCCACGGTCAGCTTGGGCATCAGCGCACCAACTTGGCGTGGTTGGCCTTCGCCAGTTCCACGATGCGATCAGCGACTTCCTGCAGGCGGTCGAGGGGCACCACGTCCCGGCCGTCAAGGTACTGCACGAGCCACTTGCGGAAGCGTGGTGCCGATCTCGAGCGCTGGTCGGATGGGCATGGGTGCACTATCGCCGTAGCGCCTAGCCTTCCCAGATCCAGGAACAGCGGATTCACCTGCGTTTGAGCCCTCTATCGAGACGTCAGGCCCCTCGCGACCGAGGAGCAGCGCATTCGCGCTGAGCCCGACACGCTCGTTGGTGGTTGAAGCTCTACAGAGCCGGTCAGCCGTTGGTCGCCGGGCGCTGACCTGCATCCGCGGGTGCTCCCAATGCGTCCGGAGTCCGACCGCGGTCGAACTTGACCGGGCTCGATCCGCCTTGACTCTTCTGGCCTCCGATTATAGGTTTGCCGGCACGCGGTGCCGTTCAGGCCGCAGCGTGACGCCAGTTTCGCCCGTTGATCGGTCCGACGGATCTCAGATTCGTGTGGGCGGTCCGAGCCACCTGGTGGTCAGGAGGAACCTCGTGTTGCAGCGCGTGCCTGCCGCAGTGTCATTGGTGCTCTTGTCGACCGGTCTGCTGTTCGCTCAAGCGACTGGGACCATCAACGGTCGCGTCGTCGATCAGGGGGATGCGGTCCTGCCCGGCGTGACGATCAACCTCAGAAACGTCAACACAGGGGCCACCCGCAGCTCGGTCACCAACGCCGAGGGCCTCTTCAGCCTGCCAGCGCTCGAGCGCGGAACCTACGAGCTCACGACCGAGCTGTCCGGCTTTGCCGCCGCAACACGCAGTGCGGAGCTCGTCGCCGGCTCCACCATCACCATCGACGTCAAGCTGGGCCTCGCGCAGATCGCCGAAACGTTGACCGTCCAGGGCTCGATTCCGCTGGTCGAGACGACGCAGGGCCTGGTGTCGTCGACGATCCGTCAGACCGAGGTCCAGCAGCTGCCGATGGTGAACCGGAGCCTGGCCGCCATGATGACGCTCCTGCCCGGCGTCCGCGAGGTGGCGGCGGCGGGCTCCCACGGTCACGCCGCCGGCTACGTGTCGTTTGCCGGCAACACCGGCCGCAGCTACAACATGTACGTCGATGGCGTAGACAACAAGGAGGACCAGGACGGCGGCACGCTGGTGCAGCTGAGCCTCGACGGCATCGAGGAGTTCCGTGCGCTGGGAGCCGGGTTCCAGGCCGAGTACGGCCGCGGGTCCACGGTGGTCGTGCTCGCGAGCAAGTCCGGGACGAACCTGCTCCGGGGCACCGGGTACCTCTTCGGCCGCAACGAATCGCTGATTGCCACCGACTACTACTCCAAGCGCGAGAACGGCGGGCTGGGCGAACAGCCGTTCAAGCGCTTCCAGTTCGGCGGCTCGCTCGGCGGCCCGATCAAGAGGGATCGCGTGTGGTTCTTCAGCTCCGTGGAGCGCATCGTGCAGGACTATCAGCTGCCGCGCGCCGCCAACGTCACCAACGAGCTGCGGATTCTGAAGAACGCACTGAACCTGCCGATTGCCGACACCAGTTCCGTTCCGCAGCCGTTCCGCGACCTGCTGTTCCAAGCGAAAGTGACCACGCAAGTGCGTCCGAACCACAACGTGTTCGGCCGGTTCATGTCCCAGTACGGCTACGTGGACAACCCGCAGGTGGGCGGCGGCACCGCGCTCTGGGACGGGCTCAAGTACAACCACCGCAACGATCAGAATCTGTGGTCGGCGGCCGGCGGTTGGACGTGGGTGGCGAGCAACACGGCGGTCAACGAATTCCGAGCGCAGTACGCCTACTACCTGCACGACGACCTGTCCGGCCGGCCGTGCCTGGATCGCGCAGCCTGCGTTCCATTGATGCTCAGCTTCCCGAGCGTGACAACCGCGTTCCCCGGTCAGTACACGTTCGCCCATCCGTCCTGGGTGAACTACGAGAAGAAGATCGAGTTCATGAACAACTTCTCGAAGCAGATCGGCAGGCACTCGTTCAAGACCGGTATCGACTACGCCCGGCTGCCGACGTTCACCGCCAACCTGCAGTTCGGCAGTCCCGGCAGCCACGCGTTCTTCGACGACCCCTCGGTCATCTTGAATAACACCAACGGACGCTACCCGCAGGGGTTCCGGACCCCGGGCATCGTCCGCACGGTCGCCCAGACCAGCCTGCAGCAGGTGGATGGCACGTCGAACAAGGCCTACTTTCTGGCCGCCTTCGCCCAGGATGACTGGAAGGTATCGTCCCGGCTCACCTTGAACCTCGGTCTGCGCTACGACATCAACGCGATGAGCAACAACTGCTGCTGGGAGAAGAACCGCACGTACCAGATCCTGAGGGCGATCGGCCATCCGTACGGCGAGCTACCAAAGTCCGACCTGAACAACGTCGCGCCGCGCGTCGGCGCCGCCTGGGACGTCAACGGTGATGGCAAGAATGTCGTGCGCGGCAGCTTTGGCCTGTTCTACGCCACGGGCATCATCACGTCGGTGTACGGCATCAATCTGCAGTCGCAGGACAACGTCTACGTGACGTCCACGCTGGCCAACTCGACGGTCGCGTCCGGACAACTGGCCAACTACGTGTACGGCGTCAGCCCGTTGCCGCCGGGGCCGCCCCTGGCGCCGACGCAGTTCGTGCCCGGCCAGAATTCGGGAGGCGCCTGGTTCCGTCCCGACTTCGAGGACGCGATGTCGCAGAACACGTCGGTCGGCTTCTCGCACCTCTTCTCACCGACCACTGTGCTGTCGGCCGACTACCTGCACGTGACGCTCTACAACGGGTGGCAGTCCGAGCAGATCAACCCCCTCATCGACGACGACAACAACCCCGCGACGCCACGAGTGCGCGCGCTGAGTGGCGACTTGCGTCGCGTCTTCAACGATCCCACGCTCCTCGGCCCGGCGACAGTGCTCACGTCCCGGAACCGCGGGTACTACGACGGGTTCGACATGCACTTCGAGCGGCGTTTCGCGCAGACGGCGTTACAGGTGAACTACACGCTGGCGTGGGCGCGGGGCACGCTGGGCTCGATGGACTTCACCACGCAGGGCGACCGCGTCGTGCCCACCAGCTGCCACGCGCTCGGGTGCGACATCGACTCCCCGTGGGAGTGGGGGCCGACGAGCGTCGATGAGCGGCATCGCGTGACGGTGGCCGGGGTGCTCCCGCTGGGGTGGGGCTTCGACGTGGCGCCCTCGTTCACCGCGGCATCCGCCCGGCCGTACACGCAGTACCGCGCGCCGAATCCGAACGCCAACGGCAGCCTCCGCATCCTTAGCGAGGACGGCATCAATCCAGTCGGCCCGAACAACGCGCGCGGCAAGGCGCTGATCAACGCCAACGCACGGGTCACAAAGCACGTCACGCTGGGAGGCCAGCGCCGGATCTCCCTGTTCGCCGAGTTCTACAACATGCTCAATCGCGCGAACTTCGGTAACAGCTTCGGCACCAACGCATTCGCGCCGGCGACTTACAACAGGCCGATCGGCTATCTCGGCGGCATCGGCTCCACGACGACGATTCCGATTTCGTTCCAGGTCCAGTTCGGCGGCCGGTTCTCGTTCTAGACCGTTGTGCGGTCCACGACGAGAATTTCGTTCTCGTTGTCGGCGCACAAAGGCGCCGAGCACGGCGCGGCCGTGAAGGAGCGGAGCGGGGCGTGGGGCCCCCGCGCAGCGACTGAGCCGGGGTTCGGGGCAGAGCCCCGACTAGTCAGGTCCGCAGCGAGAGGGTGGGGGGTGCGTGCCTCCGCCCTCCGTCCTCTCACCGTGCGCGCACCCCGCGCGCCTTCCCCAGGGTTCACAGATGCGCCCACACCCTCCCCGGCTTTGGTGGCTCCTTCCGGCCTCGCTGTTCATGGCGCTCGTGGCGGCGCCACATCTCGGGGCTCCGGTTGCGGCCCAGAACGTCTCGATAAGCCCGACCTTCCTCGCGAGTCAGGCGACCGCTGGGCGGCAGATCTTCGATGAGCGGTGTGTGTCCTGCCATGGTTCGAGCCTGGACAACGGTGAGTTCGGCCCGCCACTGTCCGGCGAGGAGTTTCTGCAGAAGTGGGGCAACCATCCGCTCGATGAGGTGTTCGACGTCATCGAGACCACCATGCCGCCCGCTGCGCCCGGATCGTTGTCGACGGAACAGGTGACCGACCTGCTCGCCTACATGCTGCAGCGGAACGCGGTGGCCATCAGCGGCACGGCGCTGCCGTCGGATGCCGGGCGACTTCACGCCATGGTGATGCCGACGCCGACCAACGGCTTCGTCGGCGGGCTGGCCAACGGCGTGGCGCTCCCGCCGCCGCCGAACGCACGCGCGAACCCGCTCGACCGGATCACGCCGGTCACCGAGGCGCTGCTCCGCCAGCCCCCCGACGCCGACTGGCTCACCTGGCGCCGGACGCCGGACGTGGTCGGCTTCAGCCCGCTGGCGCAGGTCACGCGCCAGAACGTCGGCCGTCTGCAGACCGTGTGGGCGTGGGCGCTGCCGAACGGGCCGAACGAGGCCACGCCAATCGTGCACGACGGCGTGATGTTCGTGTACGGCCACGGCGACGTCGTCCAGGCGCTGGATGCCGCCACCGGGGATCTGCTGTGGCAGTACACGCGGCGGCTGCCGAAGAGCGTGGCGCCGTCGTTCAAGAAGACGATCGCCATCTACGGCGACCGCGTCTTCGTGGCGACATCGGACGTCCACATGGTGGCGCTCGATGTGAAGACCGGTGCGGTCGCGTGGGACGTGAAGCTGGTGCCCGGGGAGGTCCCCCAGGGGATGCGCATGATCGGCGGGCCCCTTGTCGCGAAGGGCAAGGTCATCGTTGGCACCGCGGGTGGCGCGGCGGGCGGCAACTACATCGTGGCGCTCGACACCCGGACCGGCAAGGAGGAATGGCGATTCGACACGATTCCGAAGCCCGGGTCACCGGCCGGCGACAGCTGGAACGGACTGCCAGTCGAGAAGCGCAGTGGCGCCTCGGTGTGGAATCCGGGGAGCTACGACCCCCAGACCGACCTGGTGTTCTTCGGACCATCACCCACCTACGACACCGCGCCGCTGCGCGATCGCGTGAGCGATCCCCGCTATTCCAACGACGCGCTGTACACGAACTGCACCGTGGCGCTGGACACCGACACTGGAAGACTGGTCTGGTACTACTCGCACATGCCGAACGACCAGTGGGACCTGGACTTCGCCTTCGAGCGCCAGATCCTCGACCTTCGAGTCAACGGCGCGATGCGTCACGTGGTGGTCACGGCGGGCAAGATCGGGATCTTCGACGTGCTCGACGCCAGGACCGGCGAGTACTTGACGTCGATGGATCTCGGCTTCCAGACGCTGGTCAAGTCGGTGGATCCGAAGACGGGCGCGAAGATCATCGACCGCGCGCGGATCACGCCGGGTGACGGGGAGGCGAAGTTCGTGTGCCCGCATTCCGAGGGCGGCAAGAACTGGATCCCCAACGCCTTCAACCCGACGACCCGTCTGATGTTCGTGCCGCTCGTCGAGTCGTGTCAGGATCTCGCCCCGGTCGCGGCCGGCGAGCGGGGCCTGCTGTCGACCGGCGTGCGTCTCAGCCTGCGTCCGCCGCCCGGCTCGGACGGCAACTACGGTCGCCTCGAGGCCATCAATCTGGAGACGAAGAAGTCGGTGTGGGTGAATCGCCGACGCGCGACCAGCACCACGGGCGTCCTCGCCACGGCCGGCGGCGTGGTGTTTGCGGGCTACGTGGACCGGACGTTCGTGGCATTCGACGACATGACGGGCAGGGAGCTGTGGACGACGCGGCTGACCGACGTGCCCAACTCGAACGCGATCAGCTATGCCGTCGGCGGCAGGCAGTTCATCGCGGTGGTGGCCGGGAACGGCGGCAACCACGCACGGTTGTTCATGCGGATGATGCCCGAGATCAAGAACCCCGCGAACCGGAGCGCGAGTGTCTGGGTGTTCGCGGTGCCCGACGCTGCGGAGGCGCGGACGAGCGACCGCAGCCGGCCGTGACGGGGATTCGTCGGGCCACCAGAGACCACCCGAGCGCCGCAACCTTGACAGGGCGTCGGCGTGAACCATAGTCTTCGCGTGTTGGGGGGCAATCTGCGCTGTGGCGGGGAGCGCGTCCGACAGCGAGCCTTACGTTGACCCGCGGACCCCACTGATGCCGGCTATCGTCTCGGTGTGCTCCCTGGTGGAACCCGCGAGCGTATCGAAGCCGGACGGACCGCAGGCCGCGCCGAGCATCTCACCAGCCTGGCGGGAACGAGGGATGCCGCGTCGTCAAGAGAGCCGGACGTAAGGCGATGAGCTCCATGCCTCAACCACTGTTCGCCCGTAGCAGACTCGTGCTTGTGTTGATGCTTGTCGCCGCCCTCCTCACTTCCGAGGCGCTGCAAGGCGTGGCGCAGCCGCAATCGGCCGACCTCGGCTTGCCAGCCGAACGCCTGGTGTCTTACTCGGAGGCCAGGCCTGCCCTCGAAGGATTGCGCAACGACTTGCTCCCGGCCGATCTGAGGGCGAAGACGCCAGGTGAGATCGAATCGCTCTGGCCGGCGTGGGTCTCTCGTCGGGATCGAGAAGTTCGTGACCGTCTCGCTCGTGGCGATGAGGATTCGGTGCTGAACCTTCTGCTCTTCGGCTCGTCCTTCACCAAGCTCCCGCGTGTGACAAGCCGCGAGCTCGAGGCCCTTGAAGGTCGTCTGAGCTACGAGGAGCTCATTCGCGAACGCATCACCAATCTGATCTCGACGCTCGGTACCGCAGATCTCAACGAGCGACTTCAGTTTGCTCGCCACGTGCTCACCCGCCAGGGGATCGATCCGGGAACCGAGGCCGGAGCCGCTCTGACCCGTCGCTTCCTGCTAGACGGATTGGCGCGCATGGCCGATGAGTTCAGCGACATCGACCGGTCGCGGCGCGACGCGCAGCTCTCGAATGACCCCAGCGCTCAGAGGGTGGAGGAACTCACCCGTTATCAGCGCCGCGGCTTGTCGTCAGACACGTCGATCTTGTCCAGTTTCGGGATTGATCAGGCTCTCAAATCGATCGCCGGCAGCGGACTGCTCGGTCCAGCGAGCGTCCGGCGCGTCGCGATTATCGGGCCGGGCCTCGATTTCGTGGATAAGCGGGACGGTTACGATATCTACCCGTTGCAGACGATTCAACCGTTTGCTGTGCAGGACGCGCTGATTCGGCATCGACTCGCGATGCCTGGCGACCTTCGTGTGACGACGCTTGACCTGAGCCCGAGAATCAACCAACACCTGCAATCGGCTCGCGAGCGTGCCAGGGACGGCCGGGCCTACACACTTCAGTTACCTCGAGACCAAAACCGGGCGTGGACGGCCGGGCTGACCGCCTACTGGCGGCAGTTCGGGGAATTTATTGGAATCGCGGTCACACCGATCGCAGCGCCACAGGCGGGAGGGCCCGATATGCGGGCCGTGCGCATTCGCCCCGAGGTGGTCACCGCGATTGAGCCCCGGGATCTGAATATCATCTTTCAACGTTTCAACCGGCTTGCAGACGATCAACGCTTCGACCTCGTTGTGGCGACAGATATGTTCCTTTATTACGATGTGTTTGAGCAGTCCCTGGCGCTGGCAAATGTCGCGAGCATGCTCAGGCCGCAAGGATTGTTGCTTTCCAACACGGGGCTCGTTGAGCTTCCGGGTATTGAGGTGAGCGGTGTCGGCTATACCGACGTCCTCTATATGACCCTCCCGGAGGTTGGTGACCGTCTCTACACGTACAAGCGGGAAGGCTCGCCCACAGCGCCGCGCGCAATCCAATGATTGCCGGCTGACTGTCTGACAGCGTTCGCACCCAACCGCAGCGGCGCCTCCAGCGTTCAACCTGCCACTGGTGGCGCCAGGCGCGCTGTTCGAAGACCGTCTCCGTCGCCTTGACCTGCGCGTGACCAAGTACTTCAACTTGCCGCGCCGCATGAGACTCCAGATGAACCTGGATGCCTACAACGCGCTGAACGCCAACGCCATTCAGAGCCTCAACACGACCTATGGCCCGAACTGGCTGCAGCCGCTGACCTTCATGGATCCGAAGATCCTCCAGATCAGCGGATCGCTCACCTTCTAAGGTTCTCGTTTGATAGTCTTTCAGGCACGCCTGCGAGCGGTGCGGCTAGTTGCTGCGGATCGACTGGAGATGCTGTGATGAAGCGATTTCAGTCGGTTCGTCATTGCTTCTTCCCTGGCATCGTCATGCGGTCGTCCCGGCGCCGTCGCCCAGAGTCCAGCGCAGCGTGAAGACCGGCTCGATGCTGGTCTTCGTCTGAAGCTGGCGCTCGATCTCCTCGATCAGCTCGGCGCGCTTGCGATCGACGTCGTAACGGCGGTAACGCAGGTTCGAATCCCGCTGGGGAAACCACTCTTTCATCAGCACCTTCAGACGGCGCCAAGTAGTTGAAAAGTAGTGCCGTTGCGGCGGTTCGATTAAATCGCTTTCCGTCGTACGCAATTCCTTCCGGGAAGAACAGCTGCTGCAACC
>Ga0194132_10001512_pt1 | contig 46813 bp, 44 predicted proteins | sample TA2KigOf80mmetaG_FD_148612 | JGI IMG/M metagenome (GOLD analysis project Ga0194132, IMG submission 148612) | Freshwater microbial communities from Lake Tanganyika, Tanzania - TA2015054 Kigoma Offshore 80m | ecosystem: Environmental > Aquatic > Freshwater > Lake | place: Tanzania: Lake... | reverse complement strand
GTATATCGAATCGTTGCATGGCCGCTTCCGCGATGAGTGCCTCAACGAGCATTGGTGCACGAGTCTGGCGCATGCCCAGGTCGTGATCGAGGCCTGGCGTCGGGAGTACAACGAAGAACGGTCGAAGAAGGGACTGGGCGGGCTGACACCCGTCTCGTATGCGAAACAGTTGACGGCGCAGATGAAAACGGCGACAGTAACCGCCGGGCTCTAAACGACGTCGCTACTCAAACGGGGGGGACGTCAGGCCGTTTACATCCAGCGAGGGGGCGTTCCCCGCCGGGGCCGGCGTTCGCGTCTCTGCCGGCGATCGCGTCATGATCGGCATCGACACGCGGATAGGCTGGGAACTGCACGTCCGGGTGAATGGTGTCGTGAGCGTGCGACTGGGGCGGTGACTGACCGGCGCGGCTAGCGGCCCTGGCGTTCTTCGAGGTAGGTGTAGCCCTGGAGACCGTCTTCATAGAAGCGCAGCACGCGACCTGACTCCTCGTAGCTCAGCCGACCGACACGCACCGCGCTCTCGACGTCGGCGCGCAACTTGTTGACCAGCGCCTGCGCATCGAACTCGACGTAATCGAGTACCTCGCGGACCGTGTCGCCCTTGATCACGGCGTCGAGCACCACCGCGTTGTTCTCGTCGAGGCTCACGTGGACGGCGTGCGTATCGCCATAGAGGTTGTGGAGGTCGCCGAGGATCTCCTGATACGCCCCGATGAGGAACACACCGAGGTAGTACGGCGATCCGTTGAAGGAGTGCAGCGGCAGGGATTTCTTGACGTCACGCCGATCAATGAATTGATCAATCTTCCCGTCCGAATCGCACGTGATGTCCCCGAGGACCGCGTGCTGCGTAGGCCGCTCGTTGAGCCGATGGATCGGCATGATGGGGAAGAGCTGCTTGATGGCCCAGCTGTCTGGAATCGACTGGAAGAGGGAGAAGTTGCAGAAGTAGGTGTCCGACAGCGAGTCATCCAGATTCTGGAGGTCCTCCGGGATCTCGTCCTGCCCCTGCAGCAGCTTCTTGATCTTCATGCAGATCGCCCAGTACAGGTTCTCGGCCTGTGACCGCTGATCGAGCGGCAGGTAGCCGCCTGAGAAGAGGTTCATGGCCATGTCGAGTGCCTGCTGGGCGTCGTGGTAGCTCTCGTTGGCGTTCCGGACGTTCAGGCTGTTGTAGGTCTCGATGAGGTCGACGAGCGGCTGTTCCATGCTGTCGGTCGCAGCGGTGGGGAAGTTCCCGTTGCCGAAACCCGACACGCCGAGGACGTTGAAGACGAGCAGGCTGTGGTGCGCCACGACCGCCCGTCCGCTCTCCGACACGATTGTCGGGTGCGGCACTCGTGCCTCGTCGCACACCGTCTGCAGGTGATAGACGACGTCGTTGGCGTATTCCTGGAGCGTGTAGTTGACACTCGACTCGAAGTTGGTTTGGGACCCGTCGTAGTCCACTCCGAGTCCGCCGCCGACGTCCATGTACTTCAGGCCCGCGCCCGCCTTGAACAGCTCGACATAGACTCGGGCGGCCTCGTTCAGCGCTCCCTTGACGATACGAATATTGGGGATCTGACTGCCGAGGTGGAAGTGGAGCAGCTGGAAGCAGTCCTCCATGCCGCGCGACTTCAGCTCTTCGAGCCCCTTCAGGATTTCGCCGACCGCCAGGCCAAACTTCGACCGATACCCACCTGATGATTGCCAGCGTCCGCCGCCCCTGGCCGCGAGCTTCACTCGCATGCCGATCGTCGGCCGGACGCCGACCTTCTCGGCGTAGTCCAGGATGAGCGGCAGCTCGGTGTATTTCTCCACGACCGGGATGACGCGACGCCCGATCTTCTGGGCGAGCATTGCCATCTCGATGAACTCGGCGTCCTTGAAGCCGTTGCAGATGATCGGTGTGTCGTTGTCCGCGAGCGCGGCGACGGCCAGCAGTTCCGGCTTCGAGCCGGCCTCGAGGCCGAAGTTGTAGGGGCGGCCGAACTGGAAGACCTCCTCGACCACTTGCCGCTGCTGGTTCACCTTTATCGGGTACACGCACACGTACTTGCCCGTGTACTCATGCTGGGCGATGGCGCTCTGAAACGCCTCGAAGATGTCCTGGAGCCGGTGTTTGAGGATGTCGCGGAAGCGGATGAGCGTCGGCAGGTGGATGCCGCGCAGTTGAAGGTGGTCGACCAGTTGCTTCAGGTCAATCGAGCGGCCCGGCTCCTTCGTGGGATGGATCCGGACCTGCCCGTTCTCTCCGATGGAGAAGTACCCCTGGCCCCAGCGGTCGATCTCGTAGAGCTCGGCGGCGTCGATGTGGGTCCAGACGTCACCCACATCGTGCGCCGTGCGGGGGCGGCTCAGGGTCGAATGGTTCATGTGCGCTCAATACTACGACACCATGACCTTCCGCGGGTACTGCGAGTTGTCCTCCAAGAACGTTTTTTTGGTCTCGATCTGTTCCGCGGTCGGCTGCACCTGACCGTTCACGTCGGTCGCGCGCGAGACGAGCGTGTGCTCGCCGGGCTTCGCGTCGCCCCAGCTGAAGGTGTACAGCTTCCACGAGTACTTGCTGCTGGTGGCCGGGTCCAGCGTCGCGGGGAGCCACGGGCCATCGTCCACTCTCACCTCCACCGACTTGAGCGGCGTGCCGTCGTTCAAGGCCACGACGAGGACTTTGTTGACCGCACCGGCCTTCGTGACGCGGGCGACGAACGACTTGAGCTGCATGTGGGTGACGGCCGTTTCCTTCCACTTGGTCTCGCCGTCGATGACTTCTCCCCGGAGCGTCCGGTACCACCGCGCCTGGTATTTACCCAGATACGCCTCGTCCTGGACGTGGACCTGTGCCAGCCACTTCACATTGGCGACGCCGTACCAGCCGGGAACGATGAGGCGGAGCGGGAAGCCCTGGTGCTTCGTCAAGGGGTCCCCGTTGAGGGACCAGGCCAGAAACGGATCCGCCGACATGGCTTTTTCGCGCGGCAGCGAGCGACCGAATTGCTGTTCGACCTTGAACTTGTCAGCCCGGAACTCGACCTCTTCCTCGCCTTTGTCGGCGCCGAAGAACACGAACTCGCGAGCGGCCGCCTTCACGCCCGCCTTGTCGAGCACGGCCTTGAGCGGTACGCCGGTCCACTTGCCGTTGCTCGCCAGGCCCTGGAACGGTCGACGGTTGCCCGAGCACTCGAAGCCAGCGATCAGCTCCTTGGGCCCCATCTTCTTGAGGTCGTCGAGGGAGAGTGACACCTTGGTGTTGACCAGCCCGGTCACTTTTAGCCGGAACGCCGCCGGGTCGACGTCCGGATGGCCGTAGTGCTGGGTTGTGTAGAACTTGTCCTTCGGCGTAAAGGGACCGTCGATGGTGCGGATATCCAGCAGCCGTGTGTCGGCGCGCGGCGTCGGGTTGAACGTGGGCGGCAGATCGGTGAATGGCACCAGGGTCTCACCCTGGGCGAGGACGGGTAGCGCCCATTCCGGCAAGCCGAAGACGCCAAGGCCAGCGACGGCCAAGCCGCCGAGCAGGAGATCCCGACGGGTGTGCTGCGTGCTCATGATCTCGACCTTTCGGACAGGAAAGAGACTGTCGATCGACTAGTGTAAACGAATTGAATCACGGTCGTTGGGCTTGCCCCGTCCTCGCTCCGTGAGCGGGCGGGTCGTTGGCCGCGCGAACCGACGAGCGTCAGCGCGAGCGACTCGACGGTGTCGGTGAGAGAACCGGCGAAATCCCTGCGATAACCGACGCTATCGCCAGACGAGCCTGACGCCGCCTCGCACGACCCTCGGCAGTCCGACCGTCAGAATCGGTGTCCGGCCCACGTCGTATTCGGCATCGAGAAGGTTTTCGACGCCGACGAACGCTCGGAGGATTGACGTCACTGTCCGCGTCGCCATGAGATCCACCACGGTGGCCCGTCGCAGCAACAGCAGATTCAGGTCATCTTCGAACTGCTGGCCGGTGACTCTGAACTGGCCCGAAGCCGTCCAGCCGTGACGCGCGAAGCGGATGTCCACGCCGAGCTGAGCGCGAGGAACCTGCGGCACGCGGTTGTTCCGTACGGCTCCCTCGCCCGCGAACCGCGCATCTACCACGGCCGCGGTCAGCGTCGTCGCCCACGCGCCCGATTGCCAGCCGGCTTCGAGTTCCACACCGGCGGAGCGGACACGGTCCGCGTTCTGCCGCTGCTGCGTGATGAGCGTCGGCGTCCGCGACAGCGTGACGTTCGTGATGACGTCGTCCAACACATTCCAGAAGACCGTCGCACGACCCGAAACGTTGCCATGGGCGAGCACCACACCCCAGTCGGTGCCGGTGAGCCGCTCCGGCTCGAGCGCCTCGTTCGGACTCACCTGTGTGTTGCCGGTCCGAAAGCCGCGATAGAGCTCGTTGAGCGTCGGAGCACGGAAGCCCCCGTAGACGGAACCGCGAATGGTGGCTATCGGCGACACAATCCAGGCTGCGGACACTCTCGGGTTGAAGGCGGCGAGCGTCCTGTCATAGCTCGTGTTGTTGGCTTTCGTATGCCAGCCGTCGGCGTGTGCCCCCGCGACCAGTGTCAACCGATCGTGTGCGGTCCACGTGCCCTGCACGAAGACCGATCCGGTCTGCTGTTCGCCCCCGTCATCTGTGTCGCTGAGCACGCGTCCCTGAGCGAGGCGTGTCTCCTGGGTCCGGCCCTCGATGAACTTCCCTTCGGCCCCCACCAGCCACGTCTGGCGACCCACGGGTCTCACCCACTGGGCGCCAAGGCCGATCACCTGTGTTGGAATCCGCTGCAGTCGGTTCTGATCCTCGGACCGCCGGTCGGCGGCGACCGAGGAGAACGACTGGTCGTACCCCTGCGAACCACTGTAGATGCGAGCGGAGAACAAACCCCCACGAGCACCGCCCGCGAGGTCTGCCCAGGCCCGGTGGGATGCCGTGGCGTTGAAGGCCGCCGGCGTGCCGTTCCGTCGATCCTCCGAGAAGACATTGACCCCGCCCTCGACCCGCCACCCGCTGTCGCCGTGACGGCCGATCGTCCCCAGCAGGGAGCGGTGGTCCGATCCGAACACCGTGTCGATGGGCCCGCGCTGTTCGCGGGCCACGAGAATGTAGCCGTCCGTGGCGAACCATTCGCCTGCGGCCGTGTATGACCACCCATGCGGGCGCGCACCCGCGAACACCGACAGTCGACCCGTACCGAGCGTACCCCTCTCGGCCAACACCTGGCCCGTCAGTCGATCGGGACGGCGCGTGAGGATTTGGACGACGCCGCCGACCGCATCCGCGCCGTACAAATCGCTGCCGCTTCCGCGCAGGATTTCCACCCGTTCGATGGCGGCCTGCGGCAGCTTGTCCCAGTAGACCCACCCTCCGAAGGCGTCGTTGAGCGGAAGTCCATCCGCCAGGACTAGAGATCGACTGGACCCGGTGCCGCCCAGACCGCGGAGCGTTACGCCCTGAGCCGTCGGATTCGACACCCGAGAGGACGTGCGGCGGAAGAGGGTGAACCCCGGAACCAGCTTCAGCGCATCGTCCAGCGTCACTGCCGCCCGAGACTCGAGATCGGCCGTCGTCAGGACGGACATCGTGGCCGTGGGATCCACACGCGGCGTGTCGGTCCGTGAGGAGGTGACATTGACGGTTTCGACAATCGATTCAGGCCAGAGAACCAAGCGAAGCGGACCGTTCAGCGGTAAGGAAACGGTCTGTGACAGCGGAGCGAAGCCGCGCGCCGACACGGTGACGCGGTGCGCGCCGGGGGAGAGAACCGCCTCCGTCAAGCCCGCTCCGGTCGCTGCGGCGTTGGCCAGATTCGCGCGCGACGCCACTTTGAATTCGCCCGAGAACGCGGTGATGACTGTGACGACAGTGTCCGCTTGGTCGTCGCCTTCGGGCTCGCCGCGACCGCGCGGATCCCGGATGTGAACCCTGCCGATCTGCACGCTCGCGTTTGGAACGGGCGCGCCAGTGCTGTCCACGACCTCGCCAGCCACGACGATCTCCGTCCCCGCGGTAGTCTGCGCAGGAGCCGGCGGTGGGAAAGAGAGCACAGCAGCGAAACAAACGAGAAGGTTCCAGACGACAGGCGAGCAGCCGCGACTCATCGAAAGCCCGACTGTACTTCGAAATCTGTGCGATGCACAGGCGCTGAGCAGGGTTACAATGCGTGCGGTTTCGCCCGGACGACCGCTGCGCCGGCTGCTTGCCGTGCGCGGGCCGTCCGGAGCCGTCGTAGGCTCGAAACAGGGAGGTGGAGGTGCGGCGCATCTGGCCGGTGGCACTCGTCGTGAGTGCGGTTGTCGTTGGTGCGTTGGCGGTTCGTGAAGAGCGACCAGCCGCCCAGGCGGCCGGACTTGTCGTTTACGGCGACATGACGCTGTTTGCGGGGCTCGGGAAACCGGACAACTGTATTTTGAAGAGCCGTTACAAGCGCGGCGAGCCGGTTGGTTTCCGCATGACCGCCATCGACCCGGCCACAGGGAAGTACGAGCCGTCGGCTGAGCTCGTCGTGCACCTCGAGTACGCCGGCGCGAAGGTCGACGTGCCGATGCGTTATCGCGGCACCGCGAAGCAACCCGAGCTCGAGTTCTGGGTCGCCAAGTGGGTCGTGCCGATGGACGCACCTACCGGCATCGTCCGCTACAGCGTGACCGCGAAGGACAAGAAGGGACGAGCAGGGGAGTTCAAGCCGTTCCGACAGGATCTCTCTGAGCTCACGATCGTCGAGTAGCGGCTTCGCCACAGCGCGGACAGGAGCCATTATCGGGTGTGTAACTGGCTGGAGACACGGTTCGGGGCGGTGTCCGCTCTCCTCTTCTTCGTTGTCACCGCAGCGCTCATCGCGGGGTGCCAATCAGCCGCCTCCAGCACTACACCTGCTTCGTCTGCAGCGGACCCTGCCTCTGCCGATGCCTCCAAGGAACGCCGTCCGCTGACACTGCGCCCGATCAGCAAGGGTCCCGTTGTCGTCGGCTCACAGCTCGAGGTGACGGCTGATGGCCTGCCCCCCAGTCAGACGGTCGACCTCGTGTGGGAAACCGTGACGGGCGAGTGGCTGGTTGAGAACTACTACCGATTCAAGGGCAAGAAGTACAGCGAAACAGCCCTCGTCGTCGGCAAGGGTCAGACCAGCGCTGACGGCCGCCTGTCCACGCAGTTTACCGTGCCCGAAGACTTCGGCGGTGTCCACAACGTCGTGGCGCGCATCGATCGTGAGGCGGTTGGGCAGGGCGGCGTCGAGGTGGCGCCGAGCTTTGAGCTGACTCCGACCGAGGGTCCCGTGGGGACGCCAATCGAGGTGCGCGCGAACGGCCTCGGTTGGCGGACGATGGATAGCACGTATGTGGTGAGTTGGGACAACGCGGAAGTTGGATGGGTGTCCGCGGTGTCGACGAAGGGAAGTGCCGTCGCTCGCTTCAGAGCGAGCGGAGCCCCCGGCGATCATCCCGTGAAGCTGTACACGGGGTGGACCGGCCATTCGTACCTCAACTACACGCAGGCCCCGAACGCCTACTTACCGCGTCCCGAGTTCATGTTCCGTGTGACACCGGGTGGAGCGCCGACGACGGCCTACGTGGAGCCGTACGCGCCACAGCCGGTGCCGGAACCAGACCTTGCGCTCAAGGGACGGGCATCGCTCGCACCGTCACAAGGTCCAGTGCGGACGCGCAGCACGCTGACCGCAACCGGGTTGCCGCCGAGCGCGGCCGTCCGCCTCGTCTGGGAGACGCAAGCCGGCAGCCGCGTCACGGAGTCCGGCTTCGGCGCGAAAGAAGACGAGCTCGGAACTGCTACCGTCGATGCGGATGGCCGCCTACAGATGCCGGTGACGATTCCCGATGATCTCGGGGGGCTGCATGCGCTGCAGGTCCGGGTCGGAGACACCACGTTGGCCGCCGCGCATTTCACCATCGAGACGAGCATCGTCAGCATCACGCCGACGTCCGGTCCGCCCGGCACACCGGTCACCGTGCACCTGAAGGGCGTGGGCTGGACGGACTACGACAACATCTACGTGGCGACCTACGACAACGCGTACATGGGATACGCGTGCGGCTTCAACAGCCAGGGCGATGTCACGCTGACGTTTGCCGCCGCCGGCGCGCCCGGCGTGCACCTCATCGACTTCTACCCGGGCATCTACCAGGGCCCGGAGAACGGCCAGCAGATCTATCGTCTTCCCCAGCTCACGTACAAGCAGGACCATCCAGGCAACAAGATCCCAGCGCTGCGCTTCGCGTTCACTGTCACTCCATCTTCAGCGCGGACAGGCCACTAGACCACTCGCGAGCTCGGCGGTTCCCAGCGTCCGCTGGGTGCCCGAATGGGAGCCCACAGACCGGCGTCGTTTGGCGCTGATATACTCGACCCGTCCGCCGGCACGGCGGCACCTCTGATCGCTGTGAGGAGCCGATGTCACCGGCCGACGTCAGAGGGCGGCATGAAGAGTTCCGCCGGACCGACGTTCACAGGATGCCCATGCGCGAGCAGATCGAGTTCCTGCGTCCGGTGCTCGAGGGTAGGACAGGCGCAGCGGGCGAGGTGAGTTCAGCCCAGCATGGCGCGCCGGGTCAGTACCCGGACAGTGTCCGGGTTGGCGTTCACAGCAAACGCAGGTTGCCGGAGCTGCGGATGTACCAGCCAAGCCACGCGACACGCGAGCACGGTCTGATGCGCGTTCACTCCTGGGGCGGCAGTGCGTGGCTCAGCGAGTTCGCCCTGCTCACCGGGCTGCATGCGGACGACTTCGGCCCGTCAGCCGCGAGCGTCTACTACACGGTGACACCCAATGTCCGCTTCACGCTGCCGAAGTTGCTGAAGTCGCTCGGCTATCGGAGCATCGCGATCTCCGGCTCGCCCAAGGGCATCTACAACATGGAGCGGGCGCAGCGCGACCTCGGCTTCGATGAGGTGCTGAATCCACTCGATTTCGCGGAGTGGGGAGGCAAGTCACTCGCGACGAACTACATCAGCGACACGCAGCTCGGTCAGTTCGCGATGCAGACCCTTCAGCGCCGACGCGACAAACCCACGCTGCTGTTGGTGCTAACCATCATGCAGCACGGTCCGTACGATCCCGCTTACCCGATCGCGCATGGTCTGGATCGCACGGCGCTCGATTCCAGAACCGCGTCACGTCTTTCTGACTTCGCGGCGCGGATGGTCGACACCAGTGACGCATGCGAGCGATTCAGCGAAGCGCTGTTGCCGAGTCAGCGTCGGGCGATCCTCGCGTACTTCGGCGATCACCATCCCAACCTCGAAGGTGACGTGCCGCTCCGGCGAGACATCCCACATGCGCGCTTCACGACGTCCTACGCCGTCAAAACCAACTACGACGTCGTCTCGCTTGGCGGGGCACACGTGCTCGACTTGTCGTATCTCGCCGCTGTGATCCTGGAGTACGCCGGCATTCCGCTGGACGCGTTCTTCAGTGCGAACCGCGCGATGCGCGTGCTCTGTGACGGCCGCCTCACGGATTGCGCCGGCACTACCCTGAGAGAGAGCTACCGGGCGTACCTATACCGCGAGCTCGGCGCCGCCGAACGTCAACACTGACGCCGACCGCTTCAGTAGGGTCTCGGCGATGATCCGTGACGCTCGGCTCGGCGCAGATGCGTTCAGCGGCTGGACGTGTCGGCGGCTCCCGGTTTGAAGGCGTAGCCGGGCGCGCCGTTCAACATTCGGGGCGCGAGCGTCGTGATCGCGTCCTTGTCCGGGAACAACACGCCGAATCCACTCTGATCCTTCGCGGAGCCGTAGCGGGCGGTGTAGTGCACGGAGCCATCCTCGGCGTGGTTCACACGCGTCGAGTCGGCGACGAACTGCGGCCGTGGGTAGAATGTGAAGCGGCCGTCCTTCGGGTTGAAGCGCACGTTCGCCATGGGCCGATCGGGTTGGCTCGTGTCAGGGAACCAGACGTTGCCGTGTCGATCGATCGACGCCTCGTACGGCTGTGCGCCGCGGTGCGGGATGTCCCACATCTGCCAGCGACCGGTCTTCGGATCGAGCTTGGCGATCTTGCCGGGGCGTTGACCAGCCGACCAGATGCCCGCCCAGATGTTGCCCTCCGCATCGGACTCCGGACCGCGGCGGAAGTTCACCGGGTAGTTCGGTGGAACGAACTCGGTCCACGCGCCCGTTGACTGATCGAATCGGGCGAGCTTGCCGCCGTTCCATTCGGCCACCCAGATATTGTCGAACGGATCGATGCACGCACCGTACGGTGTTGCGGCGTAGGTGGGAATCAAGTAGGTCGCCGTCTTGCGCGTCGCCGGATCGTACATGCTGATGGCGCCGGTCAACATCCAGTGCACCCAGATCTTGCCTTGCGAGTCGACGAGCCCGCCCATCAGCGGTCCTTTTCGCTTGGCCCGGATCACGTTGTCCGGATCGAGGTCGACTACGTGCTTCCACTTCTCGCTCTTCGGATCGAAGCCGAGCAGCCGTGAGGTCAGCTCGGAGCCCGCGCCGGCGCTGTCGACCTGCCCATCCTCCGTTCTGGTGAACTCGAGCACCCAGAGGCGCCCCTGTCGATCCTGTGTCAGGTCGTGCACGCCCGCCCGGTTGTCGGGCAGCGCCCACGTCTTCTGCTCGCCCGATCGCGGATCGAGCCTGATCAGGCGGCTCGGCACGCCGCGATCGACGCCCCAGCGGTAGCCCTGCTCGTCGAGCGTCACCTGCATGATGATGCGGACACCGGCGATGCCGCCGGCGGCCCTTTCAGAATCGTCGGCTCGGATGGATCCAGGCCGCGCCGTATCCTTCTCGTCCGCGACGGTGTAGTACTCGATGTATTGCGCTCTGCCGAGCGCCGCCTCGTCCAGCGGCATCTCCACATCGGTTCTCACCGCGCGCGGCTTCTTGTCGAGACCGAAGTGCTTCGTCAGGTACTCCAGCACGTCCTTGCGATCCTGGACGCCGAAGTAGAAGCTGCTGGCATTGGCCGCCAGCACGCCTTCACCGAGGCTCACCCGGTCGCGCTCGCCGAGGCTGCGCCCCATCATCTTGTCGAGGCCGAACTTCCATCCCTGCGCGCCCCGAGGGGTCATCGGGAAGAAGTTCTCCCCGTGGCACATCATGCAGGTCTTCTCGAGGACGACACGCCCAGGGCCAGGCGGATAGATGTCGTCGTAGCGTGCATACGTCAGCTCCTTCTTCGGCGCCAGCACCCCGTTGGGCGCCCGCGCTTCCGCCGGATCGACGGAGCTTTAGTACGCATTCGGGTCGCTCGCGTGGCGCATCGTCACCGTCACCGCCGGATTGGCGCCGGACTTGACCGCGATCGGTTGCGGGTCCGACTCGAGGCCGCGTGCCTTGACGAACAGCTCGTAGTTGCCCGGCATCACCGCGACTGCCTTGAAGGCGCCGGCGTTCGTGTACACCATGTAGAGCATGCGGCGCCGCGCGTCGCGGCTACGGAGATAGACCTGCGCCGCCGTGAACGGCTTGCTCGCCGACACCGTGCCGGTGACGATGCCCAAGCCCTGTAGGTCGGCCGCTGCCTGAGCCGTGACCGTGCTGGTGCGCGAGCCAACAGCCCCGATCGCCGCTGCCAGCATCACGATGGCGAGCAGTGATCGCGCGCGCATGGACCGCGGAGCTGTCAGGGACATGTCCATCACCATTTTCCTCCCAAGAATCGCCATATGATTGCTGCCCCCCGCGTCGCCCCTCCGCGCGACGGGTCACTCTGGGTAACGCGGCGAAGGCTCACTGGGAGGGGACCAGTCCTTTGAACTCGATCCGGATCTCGGGTCTCACCTTCAGCAAGCCGAGCATCACGACCGGCGGCTCGACGCCGAACCTCGTCATGTCGAGTCGCGTGTTCCCCTGGATCTGCGTACCCTGTGGCGAGGCGCACAGCGCGATCGACACCGGGGTCGGCTGCGTCACGTCAAGAATGGTGAGCGTGCCGCTGGCCTGAGCCTGAGCGCCCGTCACGTCGTACTTCTCGAGTTTGTAGACAATCTCCGAAAACTTGTCGGCCTTCATCGCCTGCAGCAGATGCTGCGTCATCTCATCGTTCGGGCACTTGAAGGCCTTGACGGGCACCGTGACGGTCGCCGATTGGACGCCCTTTGGAAACCCGGGCGCCGGTTTCGCGCCGTCAGCGCCCGGCGTCACCGCCATCACGCCGCTGGCCGAGCAGGTCCAGCCTCGGACCGTTGAGGTCCCCGACACCGTGAACTCGACGTTGGGTTGCTGCGCGTGAGCCTGCGGCGCGAACGCGACCACTCCGACAGCCAGTGCGATCGCCGACCGTTCCACGAATCCGATTCTGTCCGACATCGATCCGCTCCTGGCGTCAGAGGCCGAAGCCGAGATTATTGTCGCGCGTCATGATTGGCGTACGCCCTTCGGTGACGAAGCTCGGGCCGATATCGCCGAGCTTGGCCGTCCGAGTCTGGCGCATGACCATCTGGAACTCCGCGAGCAGCAACTCGATCACCTTGTCCACGCCCTGCTGCCCGAACGCGCCCAGGCCCCACACGTAGGGTCTGCCGATGCCGACGGCGCTGGCTCCGAGGGCGACGGACTTGAAGATGTCCGCTCCGCGTCGGACGCCGCTGTCGATCATCACGGGCACGCGGCCTTTGACGGCGGCCACCACTTCCGGCAACGACTCGATCGTCGAGCGCAGACTGTTCTCCGCGCGGCCTCCGTGGTTCGAGACGAAGATGCCGTCGGCGCCAGAGGCGACGGCCTGCTCCGCCTCCTCGCGGGTGACGATGCCCTTGACGACGACTTTCCAGGGCGCCGCATCCTTCAGCCGCTTGATGTAGGCCAAGTCGAAGGGGGTGCGCACACCGGCCGGGCCCTCGAGGTTGCGGCGCATCGGGCGCTGGTACCCCAGCTTGTGATTGTGGCAGCTCATGCAAGTCGGCCGCTCGTATTCCTCCTTCCCGAGTGATCGACGTGACAGCTCGCGGTTGCTCCCACCGAGGAGATCGACGGTCCAGACCAGGACGGGACAGCCACCCTTCGCCACCCGGTCGAGCAGGCGCTTGTTGGCATTCCAGTCGTTGATCGCGTACAGCTGGAACCAATGCGGTTCCCCTCTCGCTGCGGCGATGTTCTCGTACGACTGAGAGCTCTGGTTCGATTGAATCTGGAGGATCCCTCGGGCCTTCGCCGCCCTCGCCGCGCCACTCTCGCCCTCGGTGTGGTACGCCTCGAGCGCTACCACCGGACAGAGGAACAGCGGCGTGTCCCACCGGCGACCGTAGAGCGTGACCGAGGTGTCCAGCTTCGGGACGTCAGCGCCGAGACGACGCGGGCGAAGCTGGAGCCGCATGAAGCCCTCGCGGTTGGCTCGTCGCGTCTCGAAGTCATCGACGCCCATGTGCAGGTGCGCCCAGTGCTCGGGCAAGTTGCTGGCCCGCGCGACCTGCTCGAAGTCCCACACGTTGACGGCCTGGTCAGCCGACTCGATCAACTGGCCGCCCAGCTGCCGCTCGAGATGCACGTTCGGACCGTCCTCTGCCCGTCCGGCCCCCGTTGCGGACTGCGCTCGAAGCCAGCGAGCGTCAGCCGGCGACGGATACACCATGTCCCGGCCACACTCCGGACACGAGATACCCGAGTAGCGCGTCGCGACCGATGCCGTGCGCTCCAGCTCCTCTTCGACGCCCAGCTTTCAGCTCGGAGGCAGGCCTGGGTACGCCCACGCGAGCATCGGACTTCCCGCGAGCAGTTTGAAGAAGTGTCGGCGGCTCGTCCGCGTGTCGGCTGCGCGGGACTCACCCGGTCTCTGCGCCATGAGCGTGCTCCTTCCGCGATTATCAGAGCGTAGACCAGTCGCCGCTCAATGGGGCGAAGCCGCAGAACGCCGATAGCGGGCGAGCCGTTCTCGTGTCTCGGCGGCCAACCGGGTGTCTTGTGCGCTCACCGCCCGCTCGAGCGCCTCTTCTGCCTCGGCGATCGCTCGAGTCAACGCGCCGCTCATGTTCTGCCGAGTCTGCGGATTATCAGGTTGAATGCGCAGCGCCTCATCATATTCGCCAATCGCCTCATCGAGGTGACCTTGAACCTCCAGCGCTTTGCCAAGATTGTTGTGCGCGTTCGCATAGGCAGGCTCGATCGCGATCGCGTGCCGGAAATGCTGCACGGCATCCGCGGTTCGACCCGTCGCGTGAAGCGACACCCCTAGGCTGTTGTGCGCGTACGCGAAAGCGGCGTCGAGTCGGATCGCCTCGGCGAACTCACGAGCCGCCTCGTCGTGGCGCCCGTGCGCCGCGAGCGCGGTGCCGAGGTTGTAGCGGCCGGCCGCAGAGTCGGGACGCAGCCGTACCGACTCGGTGATGGCCTTCAGCGCCTCGCCACGCGCGCCGAGCAGCATGTAACACTTCGCCAGGTTCTCGTGCAGGGCCGCGTCCTTTGGGTTTCTCGCGAGCATCGTTCGGTAGCCGATCACGTCCTCGAGGAGGGCCTTGGCGCGTGAATCCGACGCCAGCCGCGCGCGATCACGATCGTCGCGCGCAAGTACCTGAATCCAGACGTCGCCCATCTCGTCGGTTGTCTGCTGTCCCCACCACACGCGTCGCGGTGGGGTGTGCGGGTTCCGCGTGTTCGCGGCGGAGTTGTCGTACACGTACTCGATCACCAGACGCGTGCCCTTCGGCAGACGCGGTGGCGACGCGAACCGATACACGTCTTGCCAGTTGAAGTCCCAATCGGCGATGTGAATCAGCCACCGCTTCGACCCGTCCGGCAACTCGGCGAGAGCGGACACTTCACGGGCGAGGTGATGCGCATGTGGCTGCACCGCCTGGACGTCCACGTCGACCGGGAGGACATAGCTATCGCGGACGCGCAGGTTCGATTCGCCCGGCGCGAGATCGAGGTCCTGCTTGCCCAGGCGCAGCATCACCGGAATCCGCGTCGCGGGCCGGTCTGAGAAGTAGAACGCGACGGTCGGTCGCACCGACTCCGGTCTTCCTGTGGGCCGCATGTGCATTTGCAGCAGGAGGTCGCTCCCGGCCTCGAGCCGCCAGCACATGTCCTGCGGCAGCAGCGGCGGTGCTTGTCCCGGCGTCCACCCGAGAAAGTGCCCGTCGGGGAACTCCGCGTCCGGAGACAACGGACCCGTGTAGCCCGGATCAGGATCGGCAGCGTCGAAGCGACGTGACCCGGCCGTCGGGTCGATGTGCATGTTCGCGTGGTGGACGGCTCGGCTGTTCGGCCGGAACTCGATCCCGCGCACGCATCGGGTGGTCGAAATCGGCAGGGGGATCACGAAGTTGCGAAACACGTCCGCGCCGTCGGCTGGCAGGACGTAGGGCTCTGGCATTCGCACGACCAGATCGGCTGTTCCCTGACGCCAGCCGTCCAGGCGAGGCGGTGACGGCGTGAGGTCGGCGAGGTTGCCCTCGGGCGCGCCGGCTTCGACCCACCGGGCCAACGTCGCGATCTCGTTGACGCTCAACCGCCGCTCTCCTTCGAACGGTCCCCCGTGTTCGGCCATCGGCTTCCACGGCGGCATGTACCGGCGAGCGGTCGTCTCAGCGATGAGCGTGCGCCAGCGTCTCGCGTCGGCGAACGTGAGGAGGCTGAACGGCGCAGCGCCGTCAGGCCGATGGCATTCCACGCAGCGCCTCGCGAGAATAGGCGCCACGTCTCGCGTGTAGGTGGGCGTCTCGCTCCCGGCTGAGGCCGGCTTTGCGCCGGGTCGGGCAGTGGGCTGCGCCTCCGCCGACCCGGTCGTCGCGACCAGAACGAGCCAGATACCGAGGAGCGAGGTAGTTACCACTTCATCTGCAATGACACACGCGGCACGCGGCCAAGCAGGATCTCGTTCGGCAAACCGTACGCCGCCGTGTCGTAGAATGTCGAACGGACGGTCACGACGGTCGAGGCGTTCAGGGCGTTGAAGACCTGCACCTGGCCGACGAACTCGACGCCACGCGCGCGGAACCGCTTCGACACGCCGAGGTCGAGCTGTGTCAGCCGCGGAAGCTTCGACTCGGTTCCCGCTGGGGCAAGCGGAACGAAGATGGCGTTCTGCACGAGCCCTGGGATGACGAGCGCTCCTGGCGTGCACGGTCGCCCGGCGCAGCCCGCCGCGGTATAGCGCGTCGTGCGCGTGATGTTCCACTCGAGCGGCAGGAGCTCGTCCACGCGGGAGAAATCGCCGAAATTACGCCCTGGCGTCGATCGGAAGGTCCCGCTCACCTGGACGCCATAGCGCAGCGGAACGCTCCCCGCCAGCTTGAAGTCGTTCTTGAAGTCGACGCCGTTGTACGGTGATGGAATGTTGAACCGATCGCAGAAGCGCCGGAAGTTCGGATCGCTCGGCTGATCGCAGGTATTCGCCAGCGTCCGTTGCGTGATCACGCTGCCGAGCAGCGTCCCGCCTCGCGGCAACCGAGCCTCCAGGCTGTACTCGAAACCGTTGTAGATCTCCTTGTTCCCATTGGCGTTCCGGACGACATTGTCGACCTGTGAGAGGAGCCCGGCGTTTCTCAAGTTGTAGGCCGTGATGATCTCGCCGTTGAGCGGGCTGACGACCTCGACCGGGACGTAACTGTCCGCGCGCCACAGCAGGTTGTCCGAGCACCGCGTGAGGTCGTAGCCCGAGCCCGAGCCAGGCCGGCAGCGGAGGAGCATGTTGTAGAACGAGCGACGGTACCAGCCGGCGGCCATCGACATCCGCGAGGTGAGCGCGTGCTGCAGGCCGACGGTCATCTCGACGTTGTACTCGCGCTTGAGATTCGGATCGAGGCGATCCAGCTGGCGTTCGCCGAAGCTCCGCGGGAGCCTGGTGAAATCGAGCTCGTTGTTCTGGACGATGTCGTCGCCGTTGGTTGTGAGGGTGCGTCCCTGAAGGTCGCGGTCCGACCACGGGAGGTTCGCCGTCGCGTACGCCATCGGGTTGAGATCGGTCGCGAGCTCCACGCCCTGCCGTGTGACGAACTTGCCGATGCTGAACTTCAACGCGGTCTTGGCATCGCCGAACAGGTCGTACGCCACGCCGAATCGCGGGGAGAAGCTTGGTCCCCACTTCGGGACATCCCGCACCGCCGCGAAGCGGCGTTCGCCGACGAATCGTCCGGCCGGTGCGGTTTGCTCGGGCAGGTACGAGTTCTGCCACTCGACACGCAGGCCCATGTTCAACGTCAGCCGATCGATCGACCAGGAGTCTTGAGCGAAGATGCCCAAGTCAGCCTTCTGCCGCGGCTGGATGCGGACGGGCAGGTTCGTCACCTGCACGTTGTCGGGCACGCCATTGCGGTAGTTAATCTGTTGGATGTGGCCGTTGGTGTTGAGGTGCGTGACGTCCGACCCGAAGTTCTGCTGGACCCCGGCCTTGAAGTTATGTGTGCCCGTGACATACGACACGGCACCGCTCAAAACGTGCCGGTAGGGCCATCGTTGTGAGTCTTGCGTCGGTGCGTTCCACTGGATGCTGCGGTCAATGTCCACCTTGCGGACCCGTTCGAACCACTCGCGGCTCCCGTCCGGAGCGCGCACCCCTGCCATCGGATTGCCGCTGGGATCGAGGGTGAAGCTCGAGGAGTAACCGGCCTCAATCAACAGTCGGTTCGTCGCGGTCGACGTCCACTTCGTTTGGAACACCCCGTATGGAATCCGCCAGTCCTGCCACGTGGACGCCGTCTCGGGGTCGGCGCCCAGGCCGTTGATGACGGCGGGGTATCGCGCCTGCAAGCGCGGTCCGCGGATCTTGCTCTGCCGATCGAGGTGCACGCGGAATTTGTTGGCGCGCGTCGCCTGATAGGTGATGCGCGGCGTCATCGCGACGATCGAACCCTCCACGACGTACTGGCTTCCATCGTCGAGGAACGAATCCGGCACGAACTGGTTGACGCCCCAGTATCGTCCGGAGAAGTGGAACCAGAGTTTGTCCTTGAGGATCGGACCGCCCTGTGTGGCGCCGTAGTCGAAGATGCCGGTGATCCGGTTGATGGCCAGGATGCCCCGGTCCCTGAGCTCCTGCGAGAAGTTGTTCGCCATCCACGAGCCGTCGGACCCGCCGATGTAGCTCGTGCCGCTGAACGAGTTGCCGCCGTCTTTCGGGATCATGTTCATGCTGACCCCGCCGGCGGAAACCTCGGCGGTCGCGCCGCTCGTCTGGATCGCGACTTCCTGGTTCGATTGATCCTGGTAGTAGTTCTGCTGGCTGCCCTCGCCCAGCATGGTGTTCACCTGCATGCCGTCGATGTGGTAGGTCGAGTGCCGCGCGTTGGCGCCGTGCGTTTCGAGCAGCAGGTCCACCGCCGCGCGAGAGCCGCCGACGTCGGTTCCCGTCATCTGCACGCCCGCCAGGATCACCGCCTGGCTCCAGGTCGTCCGCGAGGTCACGAGCGTGTCAAGCGCCTCTCGGGACAGCACCTGCGTGCGCGTGGTCTGCTGCACGTCGACGAGGGGAGCAGCGCCGCTCACGGTCAGCGTTTCCGCGAGCGACCCGACACTGAGCGTCGCATCGATGGTTGCGGTGAAATTCGACGGGAGGTCCACGCCTTCGCGTCGGACCGTACTGAAGCCTTGGAGCGCGAAGGTCACCACGTACGCGCCGGGACGGAGACGACGATAGAGTAGCGCCCCTGGCCGTCGGTCACGGCCACGCGGCGGCCCTCGATCAGCGCTGGACTTGATGCCTCCACCGTGACGCCGGGGAGCACGGCGCCGGTGTCGTCCTTGACCTGGCCCCCGATCGCGCTTTGAGCGCTCGCCACCGCGGGCCAGAGCGCACCGACAACCACCGCGAACAACGTCATTGCCCACCAACGGATCTGCATACCTATCTCCTCCAGGCGACCAGGGCCGCCCACCTATGGCGTCAGGCCATGCTGGTTGTCACACGATCTTGTACTCAGGCGTGCTCATCATCAGATGCACCGTCATCCGCAGCGCATCTTCCATGTATGTTCGAGCGCGGTCGATGTTGTCGGTGCCCAACTCCTTCGTCAGGAACTGGACGAAGGTGTCGCGAGACACCTTGGCGACCGGCACGCGGACCATCCGTGCGATCAGGTGATCGACGGCGTCGGCGGTGGTCCTGGCACCGCTGTCCAGCACCATCCGGGTCAGGTCCACCTGAGCCGGCTGGCGTGGCGTGGGAATGAGCCTGCGCACGGCACGTTCCCAGCCCGATAAGCTCGAGACGCGCGTGTTGAAATGTTCGTCGCGTTCCAGGGCGACGCGATCGAACGCGGTCATGGCTGAAGGATCGCTGACCGCCGTGGCCGCGCCGATGTCGAAGCCATCGCGCAACCGTCGACTGATGACATCGTTGCCGCCCGCCGCGAAGTTCCAGTCGCGGAAGCCGACGACGTCGGGGATGAGGATGTCTCGCGCGGCGTTGCCACGCGCGATGAGGAGGTTGGGCGTGACCCAGGCTTTGCCGCCGGCCCAACCCGCCACAGACGGCGGATTCAGCAGGTGCTGGCCCATCGAGATCGTCGTTTGGTTGAAATCAGGCACGCCCGGCAGAGACTCGGCGCCGAGATGTTTCAGCATCGCGATCACATGCTCGACGGGACCCTTGATGTGACCGCCGTAAGTGGCGCTGCTATAGAAGTCGCGCGACTTCAAGATGGTCGTGAGCAAGGGCTTGACTTCGAAGTTGTTGTCACGAAGGACGGCGCCCAGCTTCTTCTGCAACTCCTTGGACAGCTCGTCGCGGACCAGAAAGCGGTAGATCTTCGCGGCGAGATACTCTGCGGTGACCGGCTGCTCGAAGATGATCTTGATCGCCTCGACGCCGTCGAAGTTGCCCGTGCGCCCGAGGAACGTCTTCGGCCCGTCGTCGTGTTTGGCGGGATCAATCTTGAACGTCAGGTTGTCGAAGTACCACCCGGTGAACGCGCGAGCGCACTCGCGAACGTCCTTCTCCGTGTAGTTACCGACGCCCATCGTGAAGAGCTCCATCACCTCGCGGGCGAAGTTCTCGTTGGGCGCGCCCTTGACGTTGTACTGGGCGTCCAGGAAGTACAACATCGCGGGGTTCTGCGCGACCTGGATCGTCAAGTCGCGCAGGTTGCCGGTCGCGCCCTTCTCGAAAAGCTCGATCTGTTGGAGCATCTTCCGATAGTCGCGAACCTTGTTCTCGTGCGTGGCGAAGTGGCCGTGCCACAAGAGCGCCATCTTCTCTTCGAGCGGATGCGTGGTCTGCAGCATCCGGTTGCCCCACCAGTACCCGACGCGCCGCGTCTCGAGCAGCGTGGCTCGCAGCCAGTAGAAGAAGCGATCGGAGACCGGCTGCACCGGGCGGTTGCCCGACGGTTTGACGTCGATCCCCATCGACGCGCCTTGCTTGAGGGCGCGATCGGTGGCTTCAGGCCGACTCTCCGGGAATCCGTTCAGCCCCGGATCCCAGAAGCCTGACTCGACGAAGGGCTGCAGCTTCGGGTTGGGGATGCTCTCGTACTGCACGAGCGAGCGGATGGCGCGCTCGAGGCCGGCGTCGGCGAGCTTCTCGATCTCGGCCGGCGTCCCGCCGAAGCCGGCGTGTGCCAGTAGGTGCGCCGCGCGGTCGTAGGTCCAGTCGGAGGCCGCAAGTGGCGTGAGATCGTCTTTCCAGCCGGCTGGTCCCGGAGACCAGTCCATCCGCGTGGCCATATCCCCTCGCTTCATTCAATCGGGGCCCTGCCCCGGACCCAGGCTCGTTCGTTCACGGGGCCCAACTCTCCGATCTGTTCCCTCGCGGGCGCGCTGCGGGCTCGTCAACCCGCAGCACGTTCTAGACCCCGGCAGTCGGTGCGTTGCGAATCATCCCGAGCGTCTTGAACTTCTGTCCCAGCACCTTCGCGTGATCGACGCCGAGCCACTCCTCGGCGAGCGTGGCGTAGACCTGACGGAAGTCGGTGGTGGCTTCGAGGTTGTCGCCCAGCACCAGGTTCGAGAGGCTCGGCGGCTTCCCGTACAGTCCACCCTTGACCGCGTTGCCGATGACGAAGTTCACTTGCGCGGTGCCATGGTCGGTGCCGAGGCTCGTGTTTTCCGGCACGCGGCGGCCGAACTCGCTGTACACATACATCACCACATCGTCTGCGCGACCGATCCGCTTCATCTCCCGGAAGAAGCCCGCGATGGCGTCGGAGCAGTACTCCAGCTGTCGATCGTGTGGCGCCGCTTGATTCACGTGCGTGTCGAAGAGGCTGTTGCGGAGCGGCACGTAGTACAGGCGCGTGGGGAAGTCCGCTTCGATGAGCGCCGCCACCTTGTCGAGGTCGAGCAGGCGCAGGTCGCGGTTGTCCTTTCCCTTGTACTTGCCCCACGCCGCCCGGACGATGTCCGACGCCTGCGCCGCGCTCTTGGTCACCTCGAGCACGTAGCGGTGCGCGTCGCCCACCGGCGCCTGGTGCGCGGCAAGGACTTCGAGCGCCGCTTTCTCTTGCGCGAAGACGCCACGTTGGAACTTCGTCGGATCGATGAAGACGAGCGGGACGTGCTTCTCGGCTTTGACCGCCAGCGTCTGATTGTCCGAGATGTTGACGATCATGTTCTCGCGGGTGCCCGCCGGGTCGAGCGCTGAGGCCACGCGTCCGATCCAGCCGTATTCGTTACCGCTGTTGGGCGCGCCGGTGTGCCAGAACGAGATCGACGTGAAGTGCGAGAACGACGGCTGGTCGTACCCGACACCTTGGACGATCGCGACCTTGCCTTCGTCGTACAAGGCCTTCATGCCGGTCATCGATTTGTGCCAGCCGAACTGCGCGTCGATCTTTAGCAGGTCCTTTTCTTTGAGGCCGATCGTGGGCCGATGTTTGTAGTACATCGGGTCGCCGTAGGGCACGATCGTGTTCAGGCCATCGTTGCCGCCGAACCACTCGAAGACCACCAGGATCTTGCCGGACGGGGTCTGAGCCGCCGCCCGGCTGGCTTGTCCTAGGACGAACGGCACCGTGCCGATGCCGCCAAGCAGGCTGAATCCCACGCCGCCCGCACCAATCCGGATCATGTCGCGCCGCGAGACACCGCTATCGCTGAGTGGATCCTTCGTGCTCATGCGCCCGTTCTCCCTTCGGATCTGCCTGGTCGAGGTTACGGCTAGCCGACCGTCCGTTGGCGCCAAGGATACCGCCTCTGGCGGTCCCGCTCAACAGTGTTCAGCGGGTCGTCCATGGCCCGGAATTCGGCATGCCTGGAAGGAGTTGTCAGAGATTCCCGAACCGTGGAACCCCCGAACCCCCGAAGCTGCCGTGCCGAACACCTTTCGAATGGACCGGGATGACCCGCCGCAACCTGTGGTACAGCGACCACAGCCGCTTCGAGCTCGTGGACGGCCGCATCAAGGGCACTTGTGCGGTCACGAGCGAACCGATAGTCGCTCGCCGCGTGTTCTACCATGCAGTCTCATGAAATGCGCGATCAAGCGCGTCTACGATCCGTCATCGGACGATGACGGCCTGTGGGTGTTGGTCGATCGCCTGTGGCCGCGGGGATTGACGAAAGCCGCCGCGCGTGTCGATCGGTGGCTGAAGGAGATCGCGCCATCGGATGGCCTCCGCAAGTGGTACGCGCACGACCCGGAGAAGTGGATCGAGTTTCAGCGACGTTATCGTGAGGAGCTCACGCGCGTGCCGGGAACCGTCGCCGATCTCCGCGCGCTCGCGCGAAAGGGTCGGGTCACGTTGCTGTTCTCATCACGTAAGCTGGAGCGCAACAACGCCGTCGCGCTCCAGCGGCTGTTGACGTCGTCCATGCGGTTGGCCGCGAGAAGCCCGTCGCGTCGGACATCTCGCGGCTGAGCGCACGCGGCGGAGGGCAGTGGGCCGTCCTGGCTCGCGGATCGCTCTGCCAGAACACGATGCTCGCGGAAGCGCCGGGGTCCCTCGGATCCCGGCGCGCCGCGCATTGCACTCGTAGGGGTCCCCGCCATCCGCCGGTGCCGCTGTCGATCGGGCCACGCCGCAGTATTGCCGCTGCACACGACTAACGCGATCCCCGGGGCGACGGCGGGAGAGCTCACCTTCGTGACGTCGGCTCGTCGGTGATGGTCACGAAACCCGCAGGTCACATCACGGAACCCGTATCTTGACCGCCCGCTCGTTCGCGATTACGGTATGCGCATCTCGACAACCAGAAGGAGAGTCTGATGCACAAGAAACTGGCACTGGCCATCGCGCTTGGCGCAGCGTTCATGATGGGGTATGCCACGCGGGGAACCGTGCCGGGCGAACCGGTGGCGTTCGCGCAGGGGAACCGGGTCTTCGAGTTGCGGACGTACACGGCTGGCGAGGGCAAGCTGGACCTGCTCCACGCGCGATTCAGGAACCACACGCTGAAATTCTTCCAGAAGTACGGGATGACCAACGTCATCTATGGCAAGCCCCTTGACGCGCCGCTGTCGCAGAACACGCTCGTCTACCTGCTGGCCTACCCGAGTCGAGAGGCCGCCAAGAAGAGCTGGGACGCGTTTCGGCAGGATCAGGACTGGTTGAAGGTCGCCAAGGAATCCGGCGTTGGCCAGGTGAAAGTCGATTCGGTGTACTTCGAGCCAGCCGACTACTCGCCTATGAAGTAGACGCGGCTTCGGATCGTTGCGCTCGCGAGTACGGGTCGTGTGGCACTGCTGTTCTCATCTCGCGAGCTGGCGCGCAACAACGCCGTCGCGCTCCAGCGGCTTCTGCGGTCGTCCGCGCGGTCGGCAACGCGCGGCCTGCACCACGAAGTCGCGTGGCTGAGCGGGACGCAGCGGAGAGGGAGAGGAGCGGTGCCGCTCCTTGCCCCCAGTAGAAAACCCGTCCGCGCGCTACTGCACGAACGCCTCGCACGTCCCGACGTGGACGTCTACCCCCGCGTTGCCGAAGCAGTTATCGAAGCCCGCGTCACCGAACAGCAGGTCGCTGTCATTGTCGCCTGACAGCGCGTCGTCGCCGGAATCTCCGTCGAGGGCATCGGCGCCGTTACCACCGCTGATGGTGTCTTGGGACGATCCACCTCGGATCCGATCGTCGCCGTCCTGTCCGTGGAGTTGATCGTTGTCGGGACCGCCGTCGATGTAGTCGCTGCCCGCGCCGCCCAGCACGATGTCCTGGCCGACTTCGCCGTACAAGGAGTCGTTGCGACCCGCGCCGAACATCCAGTCGTTACCGTCGCCACCGAGCAACCTGTCCGAACCATCTCCGACCGCTCCGTCGATATAGTCATCGCCATACAACAGGTCCTGGCCCGGCCCCCCGTTCGCAAAGTCGCTTCCGGGTCCGCCATACAGCCTGTCCGCGCCCTCCTGACCGGAGAGCGTATCGTCGCCCTCGCCACCGTAGACGGTGTCGTTTCCTCCAAGTGCGCAGATGATGTCGTCGCCGTCATCGCCGTGAATGGTGTCTGCGCCAGCCGTGCCACGGATCACGTCGTTCCCGGCGGTGCCCCAGCAACCACCACCCAGGCAGACGATCACACCCGGGCCCGAGCAGGCTCCGCTACCCGCCTCATTCACGAAGTCGTCGACCGCGGGTTGCACTTGCGCCTCCAAGCCGCTGCCAATGAAGGCTGTCGCAAGGAGGCACGCGCTGGCCGCCGCGAGGTATGCACCGACTCGTTTCCGATTGGCCATGATGCTGCTCCATGTTCTGAAGGCCGTGGGCGGTCACTGCCGGTTGTCGGAGTGGCCCCTTACACGGCGTCATCAGGGAGAACGATCCGGCGTGCGTCAGACCCTCACGCGGTGGGGGAGAAGCGCTGAGACGTGGCGCGGTGATGGCGTCTCGCCATCCCGACGGCTGCGGCGACGAGCGTGGGGAGCGCGATCAAAAGGGCCTTGAGGTCGCGGGTCGATGGTGGCGTCATCGGAACCTCTCTGCCGTCGCCCAAAACGACGACACTGGCCCACGCGGCGGGTGGGAGGCCGTCGTTCTGAGCTCGAAGCCTGGCGTCGCGTAACGGCGCAGCCACGCTGCGGCCCGCGCTCAGCGAGCGATAGGAGTAATCCATCAGGCTCGCCGCGTCGTCGTCTCTTAGGGGCCAGCGCGTGGCGACGACAGCACTGGCACCACCGGCGAAGAAGGCGCGCGCCAGGCTCAAGGGCCCTTCGCCGGGGATGAGGGATCCTTCGGCCGAGTCACACGCGGAGAGCGCGACCACCGCTCCGCGCAGGTCGAGCGCGGCGATCTCGTGGGGCTGCACCCACCCATCCTCGCGCGGGTCGCCCGGCGTCAGGAAGAGGGCCGAGCGCTCCGGATACGCCGCGTTCGCCCGAGCATGCGCGGCCACGTGGACAACGCTGAACGTATTAAGGGGCGCGTGCTTGAGAAACGACTCCGACGCCGAGGGCCCCTTCATCACCTGATGAGATGGGAGCGAAAGCCTGCGTGCGATGGCTCGTGCTTCCCGCCGCGCGCCTGGCAGAGCGCTCACCCAGAAGTCCCCGTCGGGGCTGCCACCGCGGGGGATATCGGGGTCCGCCAGCACGAGCACGCCGTCGCCGGCGCGGTGACGCGCGGCCTAGCGCACGCGAAGCCAGACGGTCGCAGACGGTGTGACGCCGATCTCGAAGCGGTCGCCGAGCGTTCCCCCTCCCGGGGATGACAGCGCTTCGAATGGCAGCCGGTGAAGAGGCCCGTCGGATGCGACGATCAGCCGCGTGGTGGCGGGTGGCAGCCGCGCCACCTGCGTGCTGACCAGCGCGTCAGCAACACCGCGAGCGCCCGCCTCCCACTCCCGGTTCTCGACCGTTCGCTGCCGAAGGAGACCGGTGAACGCGGCGATTTGGCCCTCGAGATTGGTGTCTACCGACAGTGGGTACAACGTTGCGGCTTGGCGAGTGATGGCGATGGCCCATGACCCGCCGCCGAACTCTTCGTGCAGGTCTCGCCACGGCGCCAATGAAAACCAGATCATCGCTTCGTTCTCGTCGAGCGCACGTTGGATGGCCTCGAGCGATGCGATCGGGACATCGTCGGGACCAAGTGCCGGCAGGTGGCCAGCAACCAGATCCTCGCGTTCGAGCTCCAACAAGCGGAGTCGTTCAAGGAGCCTCCGGCGCTCCTCCTCTAGGAGAGACGGTCGGAGAAGGCTTTGCTGGGTCACTGTGATATCAACGGTCACCCGCTCGCGGGCACCGTGGCGGTCGTTGGCTCGAGCGTGAGGTACGCCTGCGTGCGCCAGGCGCTCGAGCAGGACGCGCGCACGCAGGCGCTCGCCCACCTCGAACGCGTCCGCGATGCGTGGAAGGGGGAGCCGGAGCAATTGGCCCACGAGCCAGGAGTAGTCTTCGCTCCGGCTACTGAAGAGTGCCGCACGTCCGGTTTCACTCGCTTCGCCGAACCGCAATCGCTCGATCGCGTCCGGCGCGTCCCGAGACTGCGCGACCGCCCGCTCCACCGGAAGCGTGGGCCACCCGAGGCGCATCCTGGCCCGCCAGATGTCCGCGAGAAGGACGCGATCCTGATCGGGGTGGACCAGTGTGAGCGCTTCGCCACTGAGCCGTTCCGAGCGATCGGCATGACGCGTCGACTCATATTGCGAGAGTGCCCAGAGGCATTCCGCCCGCAGGCGCGGGAAACGCAGCCTTGTCTCGATGGCGAGGCATCGTCGCAGGTGCGCCGCGCTGCGCTCGGGCTCAGCGACCTGAAGCAAGTCGCCGATGAGTCGATGTGTTTCGGCCTCGACAAGGGGGTCTGCCAGTTGCACCGCTGTCGCGAGGACGCGTTCGGCGTCGGCGACGAGCTCCGCGCGCAGTCCCCGACGGGGGTCTGCAGTCCTAGCATCCGACGTGCGGCGAGCCGGTTGTACTCGACCGCCGCGGCATTCTGTGGCGAGCCATCCACCCGTTGCAGTTGACGATGTTGTTCGAGCGCGTCCAGGCCACCATGGAGCTGGCCTAGCCAGATGTGCGTTCGCGCCAGGGAAAAGAGGGTCGCTCGCCGCAGCGCAATCGGAGCGGTCGGTGGTGTCTGGCGATGGGCACGGATCAACGCGCGCTGCGCGCGACCGATGTCTCCAACGGTTTCGATCGCATGCGAGGCATCCAGCACCGCCGCGCGCGAGACGATGAGTGGCTGACCGGACGCCTCGGCGGCCTCGTTCGCGCGCGACACATGACGCGCCGCACGTGCAATGTCGCCTCGAAGGCGGTACTGCTTGGCGAGGTTCTGGCGGGCCACGACCTCGCCCTCGGCGTCGTTCGCTCGAGCGAGCCCATCGGCGGCCAGTTCGTAGAGCGCGATCGCCTGAGCCCGCCGGAGCCTCTCGAGCGTCACATGTGCGAGGACCAGCGTCGGCCAGGGATGCTGACCGTCTCCAGCTCCCAGGGCGCGAAGGCGCTTTTCTGTTTCACCCAGGGCCTTCGCGTCGGCGCCGACCCCGCGCAGGCACATCAGGTGATCGTACGTCCATGGGGCCCCATCCCTGGGTTCACAGGAGGCAAACATGGACGCGGGTCCCGAAGGCCGCCCTTCGGCGAGCACCGAGAACGCCGGAGCGCTCACGACGAGAGTCACCGCCAGGGCAGATGCTCGGAGCCGTAACACCATGGTGACGCACCGTGTCGCTATGGCAGGAGGTTCGTTGTGGTGCTCCAGCCGCCGCCGGTGCACATCGCCTCCCATCCGCTTCCCCCCGTCGTGTCGCCCATCGCAAGAGTGCAGGGCGGAAACGATCGAGCCGTGAACGAGCTCACGTCCAGATCCTCGAATGAGACGGCCGGCGTGCTGCCTCCACTGAAGGCGGAGATCGTCACGATGGCGCGCATTTGGCTCAGGCCACTGCCAGCACCCAGCGGAAGCCGAAGTCGCACGGGCGCAGTGGGCGTGGTGAGGGCTCGCCCCTGATTGGATGCGTCGCGAAACTCGATGGTGACGATGGATGGGACGCTCGGGGTGCCCAGCTCGGCGACCGTCAGCTGGAGTGTGTGTCCCTGGAAGATCGAATGCAGCGGCGACCGCAGGACGACGGTCGTAGGCCCTGTGTGGGCCGCCAGCCTTGGCGGCACGAGCGTCCCCAAGCCGAGAGCGAACAGGGCGGCGCTGCCGACGCCGACCATCCAGTGCTGACGCGCTGAGTGTCTGAGATGCATGGTCAACTCCTCCTATGACCGTCTGGGTGAACTACTCCACACGCGCATAGAACGTCGGCGACTCCACGATCCCCTCAGTCGGTATATGGGCGGTAACCTGCCAGAGAATTTGGGCGCCCGCAGGAATCTGGTCCAGCGCGCCTGACTTCAGCGTGTACTCTGTCAGCGTCAGCTCGTCCGACTGAGCGATCACCGTCAGGTCTGTCCTGAGCACGCGCACGCGATAACGTGCGCCCTCCACTCCGGTCCAACGGAGTGTCGGCGTCACTCGCGTGATCGCGACTCCAGGCGGGAGCGCGGAGGCAATGCGGGGTCCATTGAACCCTCGATAGCTGGGCTGGTCGGCCGGACGCTGCGGTGCCGTGAGCTGCCAGCCGATCATCGCCACAAGGGCCGCAGCCGCGGCCATCGACATCCACCCTCCCCGCCGCACCAAGAACGCTCGTGGCCGCGCGTGCGGCTCGGGTGCCAGCTCGAGAGCCAGCTCGAGAGCCAGTCGCCAGGCTTCAGCCGCGTCGCCATCGGTCAGGAGCTCGTCGACCAGTGCCCGCCGCTGCTCGACGCTCACGTCACCATGGAGCGCGTCGAAGATGCGTCCGCTATCGATCGAGCGGCGCGCGTCGCCCTCGAGTGACGCGAACGCGTCACGCAGATGTGCGACCTTGTGCGGTGCTACCGGCTTCATGGTTTGTGACCCTTCCCGATCAGGCACGCTCGAAGATTACCGAGGCCCCGATACACCAGGTTCTCGGCACGCTTGGCATCCCACCCGAGCAGACGAGCAACCTCGGGCACTGAATGCCCTTGCAGGTGCAGCGTCACGGCGAGCCGACGCTCCCGTGACAGACACGTGAGGCAGCCCCGAACCGCGACACCCAACTCGCGGCGCGCGGCTTGGCGCTCCGGGTCGTCGGACGAGTGGGGCTCGTGCGTCCAGCTGAAATCGCCGCCGGCCGACACGTCCTCGAGCGGCACTTCGGCCCGACGCTTCCAACGCCGAATCTCATCCACGAGCGCGCTATGCGCGACCCGATGCAGATAGAACGACGTGAGCTCGCGTGTGCCCTCACTTCCGCGCTCGATAGCCATGACTTTCGTGAGGGCCGCTTGCGCGATGTCGTCTGCGTGGGCGCCGAGGTAGGAGGGGCACTGTCGTCGCACCGGCTTGGCCATCGTCGTGGCGAGCGCCGCCCAACGTTCATCGGCGGCAGACTCAGCCGTTCCGACCGTCGTGGAGGACCGCGGAGGGGGTGGCGTGGCCGTGGGTCGTGACGACAACCGCGCGGCCGCCGTGTCCGTGATGACAGGTGCTGGTGGGGCGATCAGGCGACCCACGCCCCTCTCGTGGCACGAGCGCCGATCGCGTTACAAAAAAATCTGAGGATGAGGCGATCGCGCGGCGGCCAGCGTTCCTCACGTGGCGGATGACATCTCGGCGATCGGTTCGCGCTGTGTGTCCGCATAGGAGGGCATGCCCATGACTCGCACGTGGTATCGGCTCGTGTTCGCGTTGGGGCTCTTCACCGTGTCTGCGCCGAGCGCCGTCGAGGCGGCCTATGGCAATGGCATCCTCGAGCCCAGTGAAGTCTGCGTCGCCAGTCCCGTGGCCCTTTGGACACCGGGGGACCAAGTGGTCGCCGTGATCGCCGTGGATGTGAACGCCGACGGGATCAGAGACGTGGCCGCCCTGACACCGTCGGAGGGCCTCGCTCGGCTTGGTACGGCGGCGGGGATTGGAGCCTCGATTGCGTTGCCGTTCGCCGGTGCGTTCGATCTGACCGACAATGCCGCCGGCGACTTCAACGCCGACGGCCACGTCGATCTCATCGTGGCCGATCGTGCGGGAGATCGACTGATTGTCCGCACGAACGGCGGAGGGGGCGTGTTCGGTGGGGAGATTCTGCTCCCCCTTGGCACCGGCTCCGCTCCGACGCGGGTGCTCACCGCGCACATGAACGCCGACGGGCGCGCTGACGTGGTTGCGTTGAGTGGTCTGACGTCGTCGTGGCGTCCACGTGGTCCATCCTGGCGCCCGCCACGAGCAACGGGAACTGCACGTTCACCGCGGAGCCGTGCGGCGGCGCCTGGGCGTGGGCGTACAAACTGCGTGCCACCGATTTCGATCAGGACGGCCATCTGGATGTGGCGGCGCCGCACTTCACGTCCGACCGGTACAGCGGGGCGTTCTTCGGTGGTGACCTGGGTACGTTCATCACCTACGACGACATGCAGTTGCCCGTCCCATGGACCGGAGCCGACGTCGCCGACTTGGCGTTTGGCGACTGGAACGACGACGGGTTCCGCGACGTAATCGTCGCGAGCGAAGCAGGGTTGCTGTATCAGCGCGGCAATCCGTAGACGCCGCACCCTGGACGACCGCCTTCCGGGATGCGGGGCCGGTTCGCGCTGATGGCATGTAGGCGCCGCATCTCTGCGAGGACCGCTGCGTGCACGGCGCGCGCGTCGGTGGTGCCGAGCGCGCTGGCCGTGATGGGACGGCCGAGGTGCACGTGGACCGTGATCGGCGTCACGTGGCACACCACGTGAGCGAGCAGTTGCAACGTGGCGGCCAGGCGCTCGCGGTCCTCGCGCGAACGCTTGAGTTTCAGCACGGGATGCTCGGCGGCCCGGCGCCACAGCACGCCGCGGACGAGCACCGGCACGACGGCGGTCTCCGGTGCCATCCGGATGAAGACGCCGACGCTGTTGGTCCACCGATCCAGCCAGGCCGCGGCGTCAGCGGAGATTTCCGGATCAGGTTCGATATGACCGGCAGGGAAGGTGAGCGCCGCGCCCCCCTTTCGGAGGTGCATGCTGACCTCGCGCACGAGGTGTGCGCGTGATCGGGAGTCGTCCTCGCGCACCAGAAACAGGCGCCGGGTGGTGTTCGGGAGCGACGTGAGGAATGGCCGATCGAGCGCGATGATCTTGAGGTCCTCGCGGTTCAACACCGAGAACAGGCTGAGCGTATCGGCCATCCCCGGATGGTTCGCGAGGGCAAGTACCGGGCCGGACGGCAACGGCGCCTCGCTGATCACCGCGACACGGTCGACGTAGTGCCGCCGCGTCCGGCGCGCCGCCTCGGGAAGACCCAGCCGCGCGACATCGGCGTCGAACTCGGCCATCTGGCGCGCGAACGTGCGCGCGGGCGCCGCGAACGCTCGCCGAAGCATCCGCGTCAGCAGTGGACGGTGCTCACAACCGAATGCGGAGACGAGGTCGTCGAGCGCGATGTGCGAGAGGGCGTCGGGGTCGGCGATGGGCGTGCGCTCGGCCTCGAATATGCGTGCCGCATCGACCTCGAGAGGCGCCGCTCGCGGCGTCGCCGCAATCGCCACCGAACTCTGCGCCGTTGGCATGGTTCAAGGGCGCGTCGTCTCGTGACGCGCCTACTCCAGAAGTTCTTCGCTCTTCGGCTCGGGCAGCCAGAAGCTGCTCGCGAACCCGATCACGTAGACCAGGGTCCCCACGAGGGCCGACGCGTACGCGAGTCTCATTGACGGGCTCGAGCCGCCCAGAAGGTTGGCGAGGTTGGTGGTGACCAACGCGGCCGTGGTGCCGAGCATCCGGCCTCCAATGTTGGCGGCAAAACTCTCGCCGGTGCCACGCAGATAGGTCGGGTACACACGGGGCAAGTAGTTGCCCCAGAAGCTGAACTGCGCGATCGTCATGAACCCGATCGCGCCGATGCCCAACTGCAGCGCCGACACGCTCGTCTGCGTGGCGATGAGGAACACGATCGGCATCAACACGAGGCCGGGGATCTGAAAGACGTACAGGAGCTTCCGCCGGCTGAGAATACGGACCGCCAGAAACGCCAGGACGACGCGCCCGGCGAGACCACCGAACTCCTGGAACGATTGGACACCGCTGACGATCTGCTGTTGGGCCGGCCGCTGCAACCCTTGCACCTCGGGCATCCCCGGTACGATGCGCGGTGTCTGCTGAATGGCGCCGAACGCGGCGGCGTACGCGCACGCCATCATGACGGTCGTGACAATCGTCGTTTTGCGGAACTCCGGGCGAAAGAGCTCTCCGAAGCTCGGACGTTTCAACGTGCCCGCTTCCTTCTTCTTCTGCCACACCGGCGATTCCGGCAGGAACGGTCGGATGACGATGAGGGGAATGGCGGGGATGATCCCGGAGATGAGCGTATAGCGCCACGGCTCGTGTGCGCCCATGACGGCCGGCAGTTGGTCGGCGTAGGTCACCGAGAGATAGTACAGGCCGGTTACCATGACGCCGCCGATCGAGCCGAACGCCTGCGTCCAGCCGATCACCGATTCACGTTGCTTCGGATCCGGGAACAGCTCCGACAGCCAGGCCACGGCCGCGACGAATTCCACGCAGACGCCGATGAAGATGCCGCAGCGCCAGAAGAGCAGCCACCCCGGTGAGGTGGTGAACGCGGAGAAGAGTGCCGAGAACGCGTAGAGCAGGATGCTCCACACGAGGACGCGGCGCCGACCGAGAAGATCGGTGAGGTACCCCCCGAGCAACCCGAAGATGCCACCGGCGATCGCGGGGATGTTGAACAGCAAGCCGATCCACGTGTTGATCGACGGATGCCCCGGAGGAACGTTCAACAGCTCCTGCAGTGCCGGCGGCGCGATGAGCGGCAGCATGAGCAGCACGTACGAATCGAACGCGAACCCGATCGCCGAGATGATGCAAATCACCCACGCAACGGCCGTCATTCGCGTTCGGGACACTTCGCTTCCAACACTCGGCATCTGGGATCTCACTCTGTCTGGGTGGCTGCTATACTATGCCAGCCCCGCTGGCGATTCCAATGCGTTTTCTCGACGGTGACCAGGCCCCAAGCGCGTGCAGCGCTGGCGCGGTGGCCATCGTCGACACGAGGGCCGCGAGCGCGAGCACCGTGAACAGGGATCCGGAGAAGAGCCCGAGCTCCAGGCCGATGTTCAGGACGATGATCTGCATCAGCCCGCGCGTGTTCATGAGGGCGCCCAGGCTGAGCGCGGTCCGCCAGTTGTACCCGAGAAATCGGCTTGCGGTAGCCGTGGCCCCGACTTTGCCGATCGCGCCCACGACGACGACGAGCGCCAACACGGCCCACTCGGTGGGGTTGGCCAGCACGCCGATCTGCATGCGCAGGCCGGTCACGGCGAAGAAGGCTGGGAGCAAGACGAGCGTCACGACGTGCTCGAGCCGGGCGATGAGCGTGCGGGCGAGGGGCGAATCGGCGGGCACCAGCGTCCCGAGCAGGAACGCCCCAAAGATGGCGTGGACGCCGAGCGCCTCCGTGACAGCGGCCGAGGCCAGCACGGCGAGCATCATGACCGCGAGCACGGTGTTGCTGACCCCGCCGCGTGAGGCGTGAGCGGCGTGCACGAGGGCCGGTCGCACCAGCGTCACCATCAGCAGGACGAACACCAGCGTGAGCGCGAGCGCCGCGACCGCGCGCCAGACGTGCGCCTGTGCCACGCCCATGACGAGGGCCAGCAGTCCCCACGCGGCGACGTCGTCCACGGCCGCAACCGTCAGGGCCAGCCGGCCGAGGTCGCTCTGTTGAAGGCCGCCGTCTGCCAGGATGCGCGCGAGCACGGGAAACGCCGTGACCGACAACAGCACGCCGACAAACAGCGCGTAGCTCGCGCGCACGACCTCGGGACCGGCGCCGTAGGGATGCAGCGCGTAGGCCAGACCTGCGCCGAGCGTGAACGGCACCACGATTCCGGCGACGGCGATGACGCCCGTGGCGCGTGCGTGCGTGCGCAGGGTACTGAACTCCAGTTCCACCCCGATGAGGAACATGTAGAGGACGGCGCCGAACTGCGCCACGTATCCGAGCGCCGGGGCGACCGATTGGGGGAGGATGGAGCCAGACACCGCTGGTGCGATTCGGCCTAGCACGGAGGGTCCGAGCAGGATTCCCGCGACGATTTCGCCGATCACCGCCGGCTGGCCGAAGCGGCTGAAGACCCGGCCGAGGAGCTGTCCCACGGCCAACACGGTCGCCAGCGCCACCAGCAGGGGCAGCAGCAAGTCTGAGCTCGACACTAGGCAGTGATTCTACCCGGTGCCCCAATCGCGTATAACTGTGGCCATCATGATGCGCCTGACTCGCTGGATCGCGCTCCTGCTCGTGCTGGCTGGGTTCTTCGGCTTCGGCTGGGTGGTCGGAGCCACCCGCGTCGGTCGGGACGTGCCGGTCGCGGCGCTCTCCGACCTCGAACGGCAGTTCGCCGAACGGATGCGTGGCGCCACGCTGGATGGTCGATTCACAATCGCCGGGCGCGAAAGCGATCCCGACCGATCAGATCGCTACGAAATCTCGAGCGTCGAGAAGGTGGGCGAGCACGAGTGGCGCTTCAACGCGCGCATGCAGTACGGTCGCATCGATACCACCCTGCCCGTTGTCGTCCGCATGGAGTGGCTCGGCGACACGCCGATGATCACCATGACCGAGGTACCGCTCCCGCCGCTCGGCACCTTCACCGCGCGCGTCTTCTTCTACGGCGACCGCTACGCCGGCACGTGGCAGCACGACGCCGTTGGCGGCCACATGTTCGGAAGGATCATTCCCGCGAAGCCATGAGGCGCTGAGTCCTCCCTCTTCACGAGTTCAGGACTGCGAGCACGTCGTGGGCCTGAAACGCCGCGGCGAGACGGTCGAAGATCGCGTACACGAGCGTGATGCCGGTTGCGGCCTCCCGTTGTGCCACCGCCGACCACTCGATGGTCGCAGCAGCGACGACGTAGGTCAGCAGGCTGGACTAGGGTTTCCAACCGTTCGGGAGCGTCAGCTCGTTCGCCTTCCCGTTGTGCGTGGCCGTGACGGTGGCGTCCACGTTGGCATTCCAAGCGGGGATCCGCCTCTTGTCGGGTGGATACAGCTTTTCCATCGGGTCCCAGACGACGTCGACTCGATCCGTGAAGAGGTCGCCGATCAGCAGATCGGTGATCGTGCCACGCAGATTCGGGTTGTGTTGGACGAAGCGGCCAAAGCTGAACCCATCGTAGTACTCGCACACGAGGCGACGCATGCGGTCGACGCCCTGATTGAAGCAGGGGCCCCAGCGTCCAAGCACAGCGGCCGAGGTGTCGCCGGACTCGATCGCCTCGATGATGTGATCGGCCGCGTATTCAGCCGACTTCAAGGCCAGCAACACGCCGGACGAGTATAGCGGGTCCAGGAATCCCCAGGCGTCGCCGATCATCACCCAGCCGTCACCGGCGACCTGCGTGGCACGGTACGAGTAGTCCTTCGTCGCGAAGTGCCCGGCCGCTCGCTTGCCCTGCGACAGGCGTTCCCTCAGGGCCGAACAGGCTGCCACTTCTTCTTCGTATGTCTGGGCGTAGCTCTCGCGGTACTTGAAGAGATAATCGAACGGCGCCACGACACCAACGCTGACGAGATTGTTGTGAAGCGGGATGTACCAGAACCAGCCCTTCTGGTTCCCCGTCTGGAGAACCATCGTCGCGCCCTCGTCGCGACCGGCGTCACGATAAGCGCCTTCCCAGTACGTCCAGATGGCGCCCTTGTTGAGGACGGGATCCCAGACGCGGAGCCGGAGACGATTCTGGATGAGACCCGCCTGACCGCTGGCGTCGACGACGACCTTGGCGTGGACGTTGCGCATCTGGCCGTCTTCGCCGCGGATGCGAACGCCGGTGGCGCGCCCGTTGTCGAACAGGACGTCCATGACGCGGACACCTTCGTGTGCCTTCACACCATGCTCGCGCGCATTCTGCAGCATCATGTGGTCGAACTCGCTGCGGACGACCTGCCACGTCTGCGAGCACTCGTGGGGTTTGTTGTCCCAGAAGTAGAACGGCGCGGACAGCTTGCCGTTCGCGTTGACGAACTGCACGCTGTGCTTCTTCACGAACGGGCTGGCCCGCAGCTTCGGGAGCATGCCGATCCGCTCCAGCACCCAGTACGTCTCGGGGATGAGCGACTCGCCGATGTGGAAGCGCGGGAACGTGTCGCGCTCGAAGAGCTCGACGTGGTAGCCGTGCTTGGCCAGCAGCGTGGATACCGTGGATCCCGCAGGTCCACCGCCGATGACGACGACATCGGAATGATCGGCGCTCATGCTTCTCTCCATGCGGTCGTCTCTGAACGCCCGCGGTGACACGCGCGCACCACGGGACTAGGTGTATCGAATGCCGAGGTGTTCCGGCAGGAAGAATCGGGGGAGCAGCGTGTCGATGTGGAGCAAGCCTTGTCGCGACATCCGGACCTGCTCCGACGACACGGTCTCTGCGTCTCCGCTTGCCCCCAGTGACTCGAACTGCGCGCGGAATCGTTCGAGGATGTCTGCACCGTATTTGGTCCTGAAGTACGACGGCTTGACGACCCCTCGCTTGAGTTGCAGCACGAGCTCACGAATCAATCGTTCCTCGTCTGTCGGACGATAGGCACGGTGCAGCGGCAGCTGACCCCGGTCGATCGCGGCTGTGTAGGTTTCCCAGGTGTCGAGGTTCTGAACGTGGACGCCATTGATGTGCCCGAAGGAGGCGACACCCAGGCCCACCATGTCTGCGCCTTCCCACAGGCGGTCGGTGTAGATGAACTTCGTGCGGGCCGGGTCCTTGACCAGCGTGTACGCGCTCCGCGGCGTGTATCCGGCTGTCTGCAGCGCATCGAAGGCTTCGGACACCCACCGGCGCTTGGTGGGCCACGACGCCACGGGCTCGCTGAAGAGGTGCGTGCCTTTCAGTAAGTCCTTGCTGATCGTGGTGTTGAACGGCAGCTCCATCTGATAGATGGTGACGCTGTCCGGTTGGAGCTCCATCGTCCGCTCGAGACAGCGACGCCAGTTGGCGTCGCTGTCGCCCAGCATCCCCGCGATGAGGTCGATGTTGATCTGTGGGAAGCCCAAGGAGCGTGCGAACGCGTAGGCGCGTCCGATCTCGGCGGAGCGGTGCGCACGTCCGTTCAGCTCGAGGATGCGATCGTCGAAATTCTCGACGCCGAGGCTGAGGCGCGTGACGCCGATGTCTCGAATGACGCTGAGCTTCTTCTCCGAGAGCGTGCCCGGCTCGCACTCGAAGGTGATTTCCTCCGCGTGCGCCCACGACTTCACCGCTGCCACGCGGCCGACGAGACCGCGCAGCTGGTCGGTCGAGAGAAAGGACGGTGTGCCGCCACCGAAGTAGATGAAGTCGAGCTCGCGACCCGCGAGGGCCGGCCGCGTGGCGTACAGCTCCCACTCACGAGCGAGAACATCCAAGTACCGCGTGACGTCTTGTGCGTTCTTGTCGGTGTATACGCGAAAGTAGCAGAAGTGACAGCGCTTGCGGCAGAACGGAATGTGGAGATAGACGCCGAGTGGGACACCCGGCACGGTCGAACGATCCAGCGCAGGCAGCGCCTCTGCGGCAACCGCCTGCTGGGTCCACACTGAAAACGGCGGATAGTTGGCGACGAAATAGCTGCCAACGTCCGTGCGATCCGGAGGCGGGGCGACCGGGCTGTCTGCCATGGTGGTCGAACACTTGGATCTTAGATCGGAAACCACGTTGGCTCGGCAGTAGTATGGTCCAACGGTCCTCCCTTGAACGCAAGAGCCTCCTTCGGCGCGCGTCGTCCGACCCCGGCGAGGTTGGGGTTTGCCTATCAGAAGGGCCATCGGCGTCGTGAACCCGTGAACCCCCGAACGCTGTTGTTCCCCTTGGATACCGCGTATCGGCGCCACGGCATCGAAGTGCCCAAGGTCAACGTCGTCCAACCAGACGAGGTGCCGTATCCCTACCGAACGTTGTTGGTTCACACCAACGACATGACGCTGACCCTCGAGCGTCACTTCGGTGGACCGCTCACAGTTCGGCCGCTCTCGACGTCCCTCCGTGGTCGGTGGTACACACGGCGCGTCTTGCTCGCCCAGAGTTACTCGGGAAAGCCGGTGGAGATGGGCGCCATCCGGATCGATCTCCAGGCGTTCCGACCTGCGACGCGCCAGACGATCTTGGCGAACCAGGTGCCGCTCGGCCGCGTGTTGCGCGACGCTGGCGTCGACTTTCAGAGCCGGCCGAAGGCCTTCTTCTCGCTCACCCCGAACGGCGAGATGCTGGGTGTGTTCTGGATGCGCGAGCCGCGCACCCTCTACGGTCGACGCACGGAGATCTTCGTCGATCATAGGAAGATCGGCGATGTCGTCGAGATCTTGCCGCTGGTCTGAACCCCCGCCCGGAATGCCTCCGGTGACCATGTTCGTGCTGCTCGCGATGGCGTCGCTCGTCGCCGGTGTGACCGAGGAAGCGGGCTTTCGCGGCTACATGCAGGCTCCGCGCGGTCCGGTGTCGTTCGCCGGGACGCCAAGCGGCCACGGTCGATGAAGGGCCCTACTCACATCAACGTGCCGGTTCACCCGCTCCGGGAAGCGGCGCGAGAGCGACGCGGCGGCGGCGGGTGCAACCGGATGTCAGCCGGTTCATCGCCCCAGCACGACATCGATACCGTGAAGAATCTGCGCACGCGGCTTCGGCCCCAAGCGCCCGACCCGCTCCGTGAGGAGCGACCGATCGAGCGCGATGATCTGCGAGACATTAGCAACCGAATCCTTCGGCAGCCCGGTCGTCTTGCTCGACAGCAGCGCGTTGCCCGGTGCCCCAGCCCAGACCGTGTTGCTGGTCAGTGGCACGCAGACGACCGTGGCGATGCGACTCCGATTCAACGGATTACCTTGGACCACAACGACAGGCCGTCGGAAGCCGGGGCCGGAGCCCCGTGGCTCGGGTAAATCCGCCCACCAGACGTCCCCTTGCGCGACGTCTACCACTCCACGCTCCTGAGGATCCGCGATCCCGCGCGCTGCACGAAGGCATCCGCGGCGGCGTCGCCCAGCTCATCAACGACGACGTTCATCGCTTCGGTGACTTCGTCCGGCGCGTGGCGCGCCAGGTACTCAGCCAGAGCTTCCGCATACAACTGGCTTCGCGACTTCCGCGTTCGCTTTGCGTAGCCTTCGGCTTCGCGGTACACGCGATCTGGTAGAGACACTGCCGTCTTCATACCAGTAGTATAACCGCGCGGGCGTCAGGTGTCTACGGGTCCGGGGCCTGGCGGTCAGCCCATCCAGGGTCGAACGAATCCGAGATCCGTCTTCGCTGTTGTATTGATCCGGCTAACGTCTTCTGAGGGGAGCCGACGTCGTTCTAGGCGCCGGACCGATACGTCGGTGCACTCTAGAGCCCTCGGAGCACCGCCGGTCTCGTCTCGCCGAAGGGACGCAGCGCCTATCTGCCGTACGCCGCCTCGTACAGCGCTGTCGCAGCTTCGACGTCCAGGGGCCGTGGATTGTGTCTGCCCGTCATCTGAGGCGAGGTGTCGGCCACCAGGCCCGGGAGATCTTCGCGCGCAACTCCCAGCGACTGGAGATTTTCGGGAAGTCCGCCGAGCGTCGCGAGCGCACGGAGCCGCTGTATCAGCGCCTCGGTTGATGGCGGTCCGACGGCCCGGGCTCCAGGTGAGAGCGCGGCGAGCTCCGCGTAGCGTTCGCCGACGAACTCTGCGTTCCACTGCACGACATGCGGCAGCATGACGCTGACAGCGATGCCGTGGGTGACGCCGTAGCGAGCGGTCAAGGGGTTGGCGCAGGCATGTGCGGCACCGAGCATCGAGAGCTCGATCGCTGTCCCGGCGTAGTGAGCGCCGAGCTGCATGGCCGCACGGGCATCGAGATCCCTCGGATCGGCGACGACGCGTTCGTAGTGGGCGTCCAAGAGACGCCAGCCTTCTCGCGCGAACAGGTCGGACAGCGGATTGCGCAGGCGCGTCACGTACGACTCGACCGCGTGGGTGATGGCGTCAAATCCCGAGATCGCGGTCACGCTGGCCGGCATGGTGAGGGTGAGCTCCGGGTCGAGAATCGCCACGCGGAAGGCCGCCTGCGGATCGCCGCACGCCATCTTCTCGTGGGTCTCCGCGTCCGAGATGACTGCGAAGCACTGCGCCTCGCTGCCCGTTCCCGCCGTCGTCGGCACCCCGAGCATGGGCAGCATCGGCTTGGTGGCCTTGCCGTACCCTCGATAGTCGTCCATCGTCCCGCCTTGCGTCAGCAGGAAGTTGATCCCTTTGGCGCAGTCGAGTGTGCTCCCTCCACCCAGCGCGACGATGGAATCGATATGGTGGGGAGCGGCGTGGTCGCGTCCGGTCGCGAGCATCGCCGTGTCCGGGTTCTCACCGAAGGCGTGAAATGGGAAGACGTGAATGTCGCTGTCGCTCAACAGCGCGACAGCTCGATCGACGTAGCCCGTCGCCACCATGCCGGGGTCGCTCACCAGCAGTGTCCGCGTGAACCCCAACTCGCAAGCGAGCTCGCCTAGCCGCTTCAACGATCCAGCGCCGAATACCACCCGTGTTCGGTTGCGAAAGTCGAAGCCGATCATGCGGGCAGGTCCTCTCCGGCGGGCTCGGGCAGCCAGGTGCTTGCGATGACGCCGATCACGTAGGCCGACGTCGCCACGATGCCCGCCGCGTAAGCCAGTCGAACGGATGGCGTCGCCCCTCCGATGACGTTCGCCAGCGAAGTTGTCGCCAACGCCGCGGACGTGCCGATCATGCGGCCGCCGATGTTGGCCGCGAAGCTCTCACCGGTGCCGCGCAAATGCGTCGGGAAGACGCGCGGCAGGTAATTGCCCCAGAAGCTGAACTGCGCCACGGTGCACAGGCCGACGGTGAAGATAGCGACCCGGAGCGCATTGAGATCGCTGACGGCCGCCACGAGGAAGGCCAGCGGCACCGCCATCAGGCCCGGCACTTGGAAGAGACGCAGCAGCCTTCGTTGTCCGATAAGACGGACCGCAAGCGCGGCCAGCAGCAGTCGACCGACGAGCCCTCCCGTTTCGTGAAACATCTGGACGGTCGTGACAGTGAACTCCACCAGTGACGCCTCCAGCGCGCGGACCTCTGGCAGGCCAGGCGTGATGCGAGGGGTCTGTTGAATGGCCCCGTACGCCACCGCGTAACCGCACGCCATCAAGAGCGTCGTGACGAGCGTGGTCCTCCGATACGCGGGACGAAACAACTCCGCAAGGCTGGGGCGGCTGAGCGTCCCTGCACGCCGCGCGCGCTCCCAGGTGGTGGATTCCGGAAGAAACGGACGCACGATCATCAGAGGAATCGCTGGAATCAGGCCGGACACGAGCATGTACCGCCACGCCGCATGGCCGCCGCGCAGCTCGGGGAGCGCGTCGGCGTAACTCAGGATCCCGTAGTAGACGACGGTGACGATGATCCCGCCGACGGACCCGAACGCTTGTGTGTAGCCGATGATCGCCTCGCGCTGTTTCGCCACTGGAAAGAGCTCGGCCAGCCAGGCGACCGCGGCCACGAACTCCACGCACACGCCGACGAACGCGCAACAGCGCCAGAAGAGCAGCTGCTGGACCGACGTGGCGAGGCCGGACCCGAGCGCCGCGACGGCATAGAGCATGATGCTCCAGACGAGCACACGCCGCCTGCCGAAGAGATCAGTGAGGTAGCCGCCAAGCAACCCGAAGAAGCCGCCGAAGATCGCAGGGAGCGAGAACAGCAGGCCCGACCAGCTGTTGATCTCGGGGCTCGACGCTGGTACGCCCAACAGCTCGACGAGCGCGGGGCGCACGACGAGCGGCAACATCAACAGCTCGTAGGAGTCGAAGAGGAAGCCGATCGCGGCGATCGCGCAGATCGTCCATTGCAGGCCCGTGAGGCTCGTGTGCGGTGTCTCGTGTGTCACGGTGATCGCGCCCGCGGGTTCGTGCCAGGTTGACCCGTGTGAGACCCTGACTATACTTCAAGTGCCATGAGTGATTCGCCCTTGAGTGTCCCTGCCACCGCCCAAAGCGCCGATGCCGCGCGCGTCGCACTCGATGCCCACGTCCGCGACATCGTCAACTGGCACTTCGACCCGGCCACCGGCGCGCCGTTTTGGCTCGACTACGCCAAGAAGCTCGGATGGGATCCGAGAACCGAAATCAAGGAGTTCGCGGACCTCACGCGACTGGGCCCGTTCGAGGACGAGTGGCTCCGCGGTGGTCCCATGCAACGCTGGATTCCGAAGGGTTGCGCCGGCAAGCCGACGTACGTGTTCGAGACCGGTGGGACCACCGGCATTCCGAAGACGCGCGTCGCGTTCGAGGACTTCCGCATCGACTACGAGCTCTTCAGCCGCACGCTGCCCGACGACCGGTTCCCGCCCGGCTCGAACTGGCTGATGCTCGGTCCGTCGGGCCCCCGTCGTCTCCGCTTGTCGGTGGAGCACCTGGCCCAGTTCCGCGGAGGAATCTGCTTCTGTGTGGACCTCGATCCGCGGTGGGTGATCAAGTTGATCAAGAAAGGGTGGATGGAGCACCTCGAGGCCTACAAGGCGCACGTCATCGAGCAGGGGGTAACCATCCTGCAGGCCGGACACGACATCCGCTGCATGTTCACGACGCCGAAGCTGCTCGAAGCGCTCGCGCTGCGGCTCGAGTCGATGGGCACGACGCTCCGGAAGATGGGCATCACGGGGATCTTCTCCGGTGGGACCGAGTTCACGCCGCAGTGGAATCGCTTCGCGCACGAAGAGCTGCTGGACGGCGCGTACATGACGCCCACCTACGGCAACACCTTGATGGGCCTCGCGGCCAGTGCGCCATCCGGCCCGCACAACAACTACAAGATCACCTACTACGCGCCCCAGCCGCGCGCGGTGGTGCAGGTGGTCGACTTCGACGATGACACCAAGGTGGTGGAATACGGACAGACGGGCCGTGTGAAGCTGACCACGCTGACGCGCGAGTTCTTCGTGCCCGGCTTCCTGGAGCGAGACGAGGGCGAGCGCGAGCCTCCGTACGAGAAGTATCCGTGGGACGGTGTCAGCGGCGTGCGTCCCTTCCACGGCTTCGCGGCCACAACGACGGTTGGCGTGTACTAACAGGTTCGAGGGTTCAGGGGTTCTCAGGTTCGATGGTTCAACGGGTCGTGGGGTCTTGGGTTCGGGCTGATACTGATCGCTCTATAGAAAGGAGCCCTGACATGAGCACTCGTCGTCTCGTCGCGCGGCTCACGGGGATTGTGGCCGCGGTATCCGTCTCGACTGTGGTCCTCGGGCAAGCCGCCTCGGCGCCGGCATCCGGGTCGTCCGCCGTCTCCGGCTCAGTGCAGACGGCGGCCGATCCGCGCTACTCCGCTCCGCGCACGGCGTGGGGCCACCCGGACATCGCGGGGATTTGGAACAACGTCACCGCGACACCACTCCAGCGTCCGGCCGAGCTGAAGGACAAGGCCGTGCTCAGCGCCCAGGAAGCCGCCGAGTACGAGAAGCAGATCGCGGAGAGGCAGGCGAGGGCCGAGGCGAGACCGCATACCGGCTACGCGGCAAGCATCTGGTTCGAGACGGGTCACACCTTGACCGCGGGTCGCACATCCCTGATCACGGACCCTGCCGACGGACGTTTGCCGGCGCTCACACCAGAAGGACAGAAGATCGCCGACTACTGGACTGAGCGAGCGAAACTCCATCCCGCGGATACGCCTGAGGATCGAGGACCATACGAGCGTTGTATCACGCGAGGCTTGCCGGGAGCGATGATGCCCGGCTTCTACAACCACAACTATCAGATCTTGCAGACCAAGGACTACGTGGCGATCCACGTTGAGATGATTCACGACGCCCGGATCATTCCCATCGACGGTCGGCCCCACGTCAGCGGCGCCATCAAGCAGTGGCTTGGCGATTCACGAGGCCGCTGGGAAGGGGACACGCTCGTGGTGGAAACGAGAAACCTTCGCAGGGTCGACCAGCACAACGTCGCCGTCTTCGGCACGAGCGAGCAGGGGCGCGTCATCGAGCGCTTCCGGCGTACGGGCCCGGGGACGATGGACTATCAGGTCACGGTGGACGATCCGGCGACGTTCACACGACCGTGGTCGGCTTCCATTCCGATGTCGCGGGTGCCGGGACCTGTGTACGAATACATGTGCCACGAGGGCAACTATGCGCTGCCGGGCATTCTGGCAGGACACCGCCGGGAGGAGCGGGAAGCCGCTCAGAAACGGTGAAGTGCGTGGGTCGACTTGCGCCAGCGCACCCTTGAACCCGCCTAGGAGCGAGCGCCCAGGCTGTCCACCAGCCGAGTCAGTGGCCAGACGGCAATGGCCACGACTCGCGTGAACGCGCGCATCACCGGCACGGCGACGTGCACGATGGGACGGACCATGCGCCGCACCGCGCCGTCGGCGGCGTAGAGTAACGCCACCCAGATGATGAACAGGATCCCCGCGAACTTCACATAGGGCGGCACGTGAAGCGTGATGCCGGTTGTCACGTGTACCGCCTCTTCGATGAGGAGCAACGCACCGACGTAGCCGATCAGCACGAAGGCCGTCGGCTCGAGAATTGGGAACTTCTTCAGAAGGTTCACCGCGTGTGGCGCGATGAGCTGCAGGGCGATGATGGCAATCAACACACCTGCATAGATCGGCCACATGACCGGGTTGCCAACCTCGTTCTTCGGGGCCAGACCCACGGCGGCGATGACGTTGTCGATGCTCAGGCTGAGATCCATCAGCCCGATTTGCGCCAGGATAGCGGCGTAGGCTGGACCGGTAGCTCGAGAGAGAGGCGTGGCCATCAGCGCGGCTCCACGTCCACGATCGCGTCTTCGACCTCGACTTGATGCTCCACGGCCTCGGCCACGTCGTGGGCGTGCTCCTTCGTCAGGTGCGCGGACATGAGCCAGATCAAATACGCAGAGCCGAGCCAGCGCACCCAGGTGTTCGTCGCAATCCAGCTCGCCACCAGGAGTGCGAGGACCCTGAAGAGGTACGCAAGGATCAGACCGATGCGAATCGCTTTGCGCTGCTGCCTGGCGGGGAGCTCGTTCGCCAGCGCGGCGATGCCGAGGACGTTGTCCACCGACAAGAGACCCTCGAGCACGACGAGGCCGGCGATGACGGAAAGCCCGGCAAGAAGTTCTTGAGTCGACATGACGGGACGATCGTAACGGAAGAGCCCCGACTTTGTCTCATCGCCCCGTCGGTTGGGGCCTCGACGGCCCTGACACGGGCAGCAGCCTCGCGGAGTTCAGGATGAACGCGAGCTCTGACACCACGTGAATGAGAGCCGCAAGGAGCGGATTCAGCATCCCAAACGCGGCGAGCCCGACACCCACCAGGTCGACGGCGATCGTGCCGAGGAAGTTGAATCGAATGATGTCCCGCGCCCGCCGAGCGATGCGAAAGGTTTCGGCCAGCCTCGTCAGGTCGTTCCCGAGCAACACGACGTCCGCGCTCTCCCTGGCCACGTCGGTCCCCGAGCCCATGGCGATGCCCACCGAGGCCTGCATCAGCGCGGGGGCATCGTTGATGCCGTCGCCCACCATGGCCGTGATCGCTCCGCGAGTCACGAGGTCTCGAATTGCTTCCACCTTCTCGTCGGGCAACAGGTCTGCCCGCACGTCGTCGAATCCCAGCTCCTCGCCGATCGCCCGTGCGACGTTCGCGGCATCCCCAGAGAGCAGCAGCGTCCTGAGTCCGAGTGTGCGCAACTCGGCGAGCGCGGCGGAAGACTCCTGACGAACGACGTCGCCGACCGCCACGGCGCCCAGGAGCCGGCCGTTCTTGGCCACGAGCACCTCGCCGTGCCGGAAGGTTCGGTGCGAGGTAGCGGACTCGCCAATCCATGCGTGGCGAGGAGCGCGTGATTGCCGACGACGATATGATCCATGCCTCGTCTGGCCGCGATGCCACGGCCAGGAATGTAGGTGAAGTCGTCTGGCTCGAGCACGACGATGCCCGCAGACGACGCCCGCTCGAGAATGGCGGAGGCAAGCGGGTGCTCCGATCGTCGCTCCGCCAGGGCCGCCACCTCGATGATATCGCGCTCGGCCAAGCCTGGCGCGGGCCGAATATCGCGCACCGACGGCTTGCCAATCGTCAAGGTCCCGGTCTTGTCGAAGGCCACGGTATCGACGCGCCACAGTGCCTCGAGGTAACGACCTCCCTTGACGATGGCGCCTTCCCGAGCGGCAAGCCCAATCGCACCCAGAATCGCGAGCGGAGTGCCTGCAGCAATCCCGCAGGCACCCGCGACGATGATCACGGAGATCGTGGCGCGCACGTCCCGCGTGAGCGCGAACGTGATGAAGGCGCAGACCAGCGCGAAGTAGACGAGATAGCCCGCGTAACGATCCGCGGTCTTCTGGACCGGCGCGCGCGATTGCTCGGCCCGTTCGACGGCCTCGATGATCTTGCCGAAGCTGGTATCGCGGCCGACACGCTCCGTGATCACCTCGAGCAAGCCTGACTGGTTCACCGTCCCCGCGTAGACCCCCGTGCCGGGGTCCTTGGCGACCGGAGTCGACTCGCCGGTGATCGACGCCTGATCCACGTAGGAGTGGCCACCGCACACGGTCCCGTCCACGGCGATCCGCTCACCAGGCGAGACGAGCACGATATCTCCGACGCGTATCTCTGCGAGCGGCAGGCGCTGTGGGCCGTCCGACCGACGCACCGTCGCCGTGGGCGGGAGACAGTCGAGCAGATCCTGTATCGCTCGGCGCCCACGCGACACCGTCAGCCCTTCGAGGACCTCGGCGATCAGCACGAAGAGCGTGATGACCAGCGCCGTGACGAACTCCCCGACAACGAGCGCGGCAGCGAGCGCAATCGTCATCGACAGCTCCATCGTCATGCGCCGCTGGCGGAGGTTCTCCCACGCCTCCTTGAAGATCGGCCACCCGCCGATGACCGTGCCGAGGATGCCAAGGACGCTGACTCGAGGCAGCGGCTCCCAGACCCTTGACCTGCCTGGCGATGTGCGGACCAGCTGAAGCTTGAGAGAATGGCGCCCTCGGGCCACGGAGGGAGCCATGAAGAAGCCCGATTCACCGAAGAGCAGATGGTCACGATTCTCCGGGAGGCGGAT
>Ga0194132_10001511_pt1 | contig 46815 bp, 43 predicted proteins | sample TA2KigOf80mmetaG_FD_148612 | JGI IMG/M metagenome (GOLD analysis project Ga0194132, IMG submission 148612) | Freshwater microbial communities from Lake Tanganyika, Tanzania - TA2015054 Kigoma Offshore 80m | ecosystem: Environmental > Aquatic > Freshwater > Lake | place: Tanzania: Lake... | reverse complement strand
GTTTGTGGAGCCGAACCTAAATTCAACAGGTCCGGGCGAATCCCCCGAACACGTCGAGCCCAACTGCCCAACACCCTCCCGCGCGGATCCCGACCCGAGATTCTCGCGCGCACCGGCGCCAGTTCCCAGCTAGCCGTCCACGACGCGTCCGGCGTTCGCCAGATCTGCCTAATTCCGCGACCACCGCCAGCGCGCGCTATGCGAGACACGCCCGTCATCGACCATCCCCTCCCCCGCCCGCGCGCCCTGCCAGCAGCAGCCGGTCCGCCGGGCTCCGCACGCCGCCCGGCCCGCGGTTCAGCACGTGCGTGTAGATCATGGTGGTAGCCACGTCGCGGTGCCCGAGCAGCTCCTGCACCGTGCGGATGTCGCTGCCGTCCTCGAGCAGGTGCGTCGCGAAGGAGTGCCGGAAGGTGTGGCACGTCGCCCGCTTGGCGATCCCCGACGCGAGGACTGCCCGCCGCACCGCCTGCTGCACGACGGTCTCGTGCAGGTGGTGCCGCCGCCGCTGGCCGGTCTCGCGCTCGAGGTAGCCGCGCGTCGCGGGGAAGACCCACTGCCATGGCCACTCGCGGCCCGCGGAGGGCAGCTTGGTCGCCAGCGCGTCGGGCAGCTCGACCCAGCCGCCTCCCTGCGCGAGGTCGCGCCGGTGCTGCGCGTGCACCCGGTCGAGGTGGCTGGCCAGCTCGTCGGCGACGATCGCCGGCAGCATCGTCACCCGGTCCTTGTCGCCCTTGCCACGCCGGACGACGATGTGCCGCCGCCCGAAGTCGACGTCCTTCACGCGCAGCCGGCAGCACTCGAGGAGGCGCAGACCGGATCCGTAGAGCATGGTCGCCATCAGTCGCGTGACGCCGCTCATCTCGGACAGGACTGCACGCACCTCCTCCCGCGACAGCACGACGGGCAGCCGCTCGGCGCCCCGGGCGCGGACGAGATCGTCGAGCCACGGCAGCTCCAGGCCGAGCACCCTGCGGTAGAGGAAGAGCAGTGCCGCGAGCGCCTGGTTCTGTGTCGACGCCGCGACCCGCCGCTCGGTCGCGAGCGTGTTGAGAAACGCCGTCACGTGCGCCGCGCCGAGCGTCGCGGGATCCTTGCGGCCGTTGAACTCGTGGTAACGGCGCATCCAGCCGAGGTACGCCTCCTCGGTTCGCGGGCTCAGGTGCTCGAGGCGCATGGCCGCACGCGCGCGCTCGCCGAGCCGCGGCGGGCGTGCGGCCGAACGGGACCCGACGCTGCGCGCGTAGCTGCGGTCGGCAGCTTCGCGCACCAGCGACGCACCACGCGGCGCGGACGTGGCGAGCGCCGCCGTCCGCCTCGAGGAGCGTTCAGCGAGGGTGGCCGCATGGCCGACGTCCGCGGGAGCGATCACAGTCCGACCCGAGGTGATTGACGCACCATTGCGCGCCGCCAAGCTAGGTCCTGCATCCGAGCTTTGCAATGCGCGACGTGCATTCGTCGCGTCGAATCCGCGCGCCAGCGCGCTCGATCTCCGCTGGAGAGGACACTGGCGCTCCGCCGAGCCAGCTCGCTACCGCAACTCCGGCAACGCTCGCACCGCCGCGAGAAACGCATCCGGTTCGCGCGGGCTCAGCAGCACGCCGTATCCGGCCGTGGTCGGGACGTAGACCGCCCGCGCCGCATCGGTCAAGTAGAGCAGCGCGCTCGCCGCCCTGCAGGCGGAACCAGCCCGAGCGGTACCCGGGCAGCGCCGTGCCCCAGGTCCGCCCGCCGAGAACGAGCAACCGGACCCACCGTGTCATCCTGACGCCCTCCGTGCGACGCCCGTCGTCGGACGTCCCGGCCCGGGACGAGGCGGCTGCACGGTCTTCTGCCACCATCGGCCGGTAGATTCGAGTCGGGTCGCGGCAGGCCGGTCTCCCATCGGCCACGTGCGCGGCACCGCGCACCGCGGCCACGCGTCACGCGAGCAGGAAGCGCTCGACCGACGCCGCGTACAGCTCCGGCGCCGTCGTCATCGCCTCGTGCGCCTGTCGCTCGAGAGCGGCGATGCGGACGTCGGGCAGAACCGCTGCCAGTGCATCGGTCACGTACAGCTCGCGCGCGCTCTCCGTCCCGACCTGCAGCAGCGTCGGCACGCGCAGCGCGGCGAAACGCTCCGGGCGGAACGCGTGACGGGCGAGCGCGCGCAGGTCGTGCAGCGTGGCCGGCGAATCGGCGACGATCGGCGGCCATGGCTCGGAGCCGCGCACGGCGTCGAGCTCAGCGGGCGGCACGCGCAGCCCGTCGCGGAAGAACGCGACCGTGAACGCGTCCCAGTCGCCCGCGCCGGCGAGTGCTTCGAGCGGGCCCATCGTGGCCGCGTCGAGCAGCGACGGCCGGGCGGGCTCGTAGAGCACGAGCTTCCGCACGCGCTCGGGATGCATCGCCGCCGCGGCGAGCGCCACGGGCGCGCCGTACGAGTGTCCGAGCAGGAACACCGGCTCGCCGATCGCGTCGGCCACCCCCGCGACGTCGCGCACCTCGTCCTCGAGGGTGTGCCCGATCGTCGCCGGCGTCGCACCGCGCCCGCGTCGCGCGACGGCGTGCACGCGGAAGCGCCGCGCGAAACGCTCACGCACCAGCTCCCAGTTGCTGTCGTGGTCGCTGAACGCGCCGTGCACCAGCACCAGCGGCGGCCCGGCGCCGAACTCGTCGAACGACACCGGCGTCCCGTCCGACGAGACGACGCGGCGTAGCTCGCGCGCGCGCCGGTGCTGCGGCGGCGGCTCGACCGCCGCCGCAGTCGCCGCGCCGTCCGCGCTCAGCCCGCGCACTGGACCGATCCGCGCGACACGACGCGCGTCGCCGCCGCGATCTCCGTCACGTGCTCGGCGTCGGTGCCGCAGCAGCCGCCGACGATGCGCAGGCCGTAGTCACGCCGCAGCTCGGCGAGCTCGCGGCCGAGCTCCTGCGGGTTGCCGCGGTCGAGCTCGGTGCTCTCGTCGAGCTCGGCGTGGCTCTTCCTCGACGAGTTGGCGCGCAGGCCGCCGAAGCGCGCGAGCCAGCCTTCCCCGCTGCACGCGCGCGCGCGAGCGTCGGTGCCAGGTGCGCCGGGTGCGCGCAGTTCACCATGTAGGTGAGCGGCGCGCCGGCGGTCTCCTCGAAGACGCTGCGGATCAGCTCGCCGAGCGACGTGCCGTCGGGCAGCGTGCCGTCGGTCTCGACGGTCGGTGACACGACGACGGGCAGGCCCGCGTCGCGCGCGGCGAGCGTCACGCCGACCGACTCGGCGACGCTGGTCATGGTGTACGCGCACAGCAGGTCGACGCCCGCGCGCGCCAGCACCTCGATCTGCGCCCGGTGATAGTCGCGCGCGGCCGCGGGCGTGAGGTCGGTGTCGGCCACCTTGTAGCCGTCGCCGCGCGGACCGAGGTCCCCCGTGACCAGGACCGTGCCGTCGCGCGTCGCGTCGCGGCCGAGCTCGCGCTCGACGAGGTCGCGGACGCGGCGCACGCCGAGCTCGTTGACGCGCGCGAGCTCGCCGGCCCGCGTTCCCGGCTTCGTCACGAAGTCCGGGTGCGCGCGCCACGCCAGGGTGTCGAGCAGCAGGGTGTTCCCGCTCGCGCGCGCCGCGGCGAGGATCGGGCGGAAATACTCGCGCCCGAGCCGCTCCCACGCCGCGTCGTCGTCGAGCACGTGAAAGGCTCACATCTCGGGCAGGACGTAGCCCTGCTGGAACATCAGGTACGTCTCGGTCCCGCCAGGGGTGAGAAAGGTCCGCTCGGAGCGGAAGGCCTCGATCGCTGCGTTCATGGTTCTCCTCCATGACAGCCGTGGCCCGGAGGTCGCACCCCCGGGAACGTGCCGGCTGCCGTGTTGGCGTTCACCGGACAGGCGGTGGGGCCGGCCTCACGATGTGAGGGCCGACGCTCAGGGCCGCCAGTCGACGGGCGATTCGGGCTGGGAGACGCAGCCCGGCCGGTGCGGACCGCGTTGCCGAGGTGCCGGGCGAGCGCCTCCTGCCGGCCGCGTACGAGCTCAGGGCATCATTCCCGCGAAGCGATCCTGCAGGCGGCGCATGCCGCGCAGCCAGCGGTCGTAGTCGCCGGCCTTTCTCTGGAAGTACTCGAGCACCTGCGGGTGCGGCAGAATGAGGAAGCGCTCGTCGCCGAGCCCTTCGATCACGGCGTCTGCGACCTGCTCGGGCGAGATGACGCCGTCGACGCCCGCGACGCCGCCCTGCTCCGTTCCGGCGATCATCGCGGTGTCCACGGCCTGCGGGCACAGCACGGAGACCGTCAGCCCCTGCGTGCCGTGCGTGATCGCGAGCCACTCGGCGAACGCGAGCGCCGCGTGCTTGGTCACCGCGTACGGCGCCGACCCGATCTGCGTCAGCAGCCCCGCCGCCGACGCGGTGTTCAGCAGGTAGCCGCCGCCGCGCGCCAGCATGCGCGGCACCAGAGCACGCGCCGCGTACACGTGCGCCATGACGTTGATCTGCCAGATGCGCTCCCAGTCGGCGTTCGGGACTTCCGCGCCGCCGATCACGAAGATGCCGGCGTTGGAGAAGAACAGGTCGATCGGCCCGACCTCCTTCTCGGTGCGCTCGACGAGCCCGGTCACGTCGGACTCGACGGCGACGTCGACGCGCTCCGCGACCGCACGCAGCGCCGCGCCGTGACGCCCGGCGAGCTCCTCGGCGACCGTGCGCGCGCCGTCGCCGTCGCGATCGGCGCACACGACGGCGGCCGCACCCTCGGCCGCGAACCGGCGGGCGAGCGAGCGGCCGATGCCGCTCGCCGCACCCGTCACGACGACGATCTTTCGCGCGACGTTCACTTGTACTTCTTCAGCTCGAGGCGGCCGATCTGGTTGCGGTGCACCTCGTCGGGGCCGTCGGCCAGACGCAGCGTGCGGGCGCCCGCCCACATCCTGGCGAGCCCGAAGTCGGTGGTGACGCCGGCGCCGCCGTGCGCCTGGATCGCCCAGTCGACGACCTTGAGCGCCATGTTGGGTGCCGCGACCTTGATCGCCGCGATCTCGACGCGCGCCGCCTTGTTCCCGACGGTGTCCATCATGTACGCGGCCTTGAGCGTCAAGAGCCGGCACTGCTCGATCGCGATGCGCGACTCGGCGATGCGCTCGAGCGTGACCGTCTGCTCGGCGATCGGCCTGCCGAAGGCGACGCGGCCGAGCGTGCGCTTGCACATCGCCTCGAGCGCGCGCTCGGCGAGGCCGATGAGCCGCATGCAGTGGTGGATGCGGCCGGGGCCGAGGCGTCCCTGCGCGATCTCGAAGCCGCGGCCCTCGCCCAGCACGATGCTCGACGATGGCACGCGCACGTCGGTGAAGGTCACCTCGGCGTGGCCGTGCGGCGCGTCGTCGTAGCCGAAGACCGGCAGATAGCGCTCGACCTTCACTCCCTTGGCGTCCATCGGCACCAGGATCTGCGACTGCCGCTGGTGCGGCTCCGCGCCTGGGTTGGTCTGCCCCATGACGATCATGATCTTGCAGCGCGGGTCCATGGCACCCGAGGTCCACCACTTGCGCCCGTTGATCACGTACTCGTCGCCGTTGCGGACGATGGCGCAGCGGATGTTGGTCGCGTCGGACGACGCGACCTCGGGCTCGGTCATCGCGAACGCGGAGCGGATCTTGCCGTCGAGCAACGGCTCGAGCCACTGCTTCTTCTGCTCCTCGGATCCGTAGCGGTCGATCACCTCCATGTTGCCGGTGTCCGGTGCGGCGCAGTTGAACACCTCGGGCGCGATGCCCGAGCGGCCCATGATCTCGCACAGCGGCGCGTACTCGAGGTTGGTGAGACCGGCGCCGCGCTTGCTCTCGGGCAGGAAGAGGTTCCACAGGCCGGCGGCCTTCGCCTTCGCCTTCAGCTCCTCCATGATCGGCGGGATGTCCCAGCGCGAAGCGCCCTCGTCGAGCTGGCGCCCGTAGGTCGCCTCGTTCGGATAGACGTGCTCGTCCATGAAGGCCTGGAGCTTCTTCTGCAGCGCCTTCACCTTGTCGGAATACTCGAAGTACATGGAACCTCCCTTTCTCGATCGCGGATCTCGACCGCGGAAGTCGTACCGCACCCCGTGGCCCGAATGCACGCGCCCCGTCGCCTCGCGTCCGCCGCGTGCTGCGCGGTGTTCTGGGGCGAGCGGGCGCCCCGTCGGGCGTGCTCACGATAGGTCGTCCTCGCCCTGGCCGACGAGCAGCAGCTCGCGCAGGATCGTGCGATGGCAGCGCGCCTCGTCGGTACAGGCGGACGAGCAGAGCAGCGTCACGCACTCGCCCGAGGCGACGCGCGCGCGCAGCTCGCGCAGCCGCGCCCGCGCGGGGTTCTCGGCCATCTCGGCGAGGTAGCGACGCCGGTACTCGTCGAAGCCGATCGCCTGCTGTCCCTTGCCGTACACGGCCGCGTGCAGCTCCGCGCTCGGACCCAGCTCGCGCCACCACTCGTCCCAGGTCTCGTCCTGCTTCTTCAGCGCCCGCGGGCGAAAGCGGCAGACGAGGACGCGCGTACCGTCGCCGGGCTGCTTCGGGTCGCTCCAGCGGCGGGTTCGGACGCGACCGTCCATCGTGAGAGAGGAGATAGCGCCGCCGCGGGCCCGGTGCAGCGGCGCCCGGGCCGTCGACGTTCCGGGTGCCCGCGGTGTAGCGCGGTGCGCGATGAAGGACGTGCTGCTCGAGCGCGTGACCGGCGACCCGACGGCGTGGGCGATGATCCTCCGGCACCTGGTGCCGATCGTCGGGGTGCTGCTCTTCGGCTGGTCGGCGCTCCAGTCGCTGGTCGCGCTGTTCCTCGACGCGTGGAGCGTGCTGCTGTGTCTCGCAGCCGTCGCCGCGACGTGGTCCATGCGCGGCTTCGTCCACGACGACATGGACCTCGCCGACTGGGCGAACCTGGTGACCGGCGGCGCGGTCCTGTTCGCCTTCATCGGCGGGCTGCTCGGCTTCGCGATCGCGGTTCCGGCAACGATGCTGCTCGGGGCCGTCGCGCACGACGAGGCCGAAACGCTGTGGCAGATGCTGCGCTCGACGAGCCTGCTGTCGTCGCTCGCGACCATGCTCGCGTTCCAGGTGCCGCGCTGGTGGGCCCTCTCCACCCGCGCCGACGAGGCGCACGCGCGCCGCGTGGTCGAGCTCGAGGTCGGCTTCGTGCTCGTGCTCGTGCGCACGGTGTGGACCGGCATGGCGGGGCTCGCGTTCGCAGTGCTGCCCGCGGGCGCGGCCGTGCTGGGTGCGCTGGTCGCAGCGCAGACCGTGCTCGCGGTGACCGAGATCCTGTCGGACCGCATGCTGCTCGGCCTCGACGCCGGATCGCGCACGCGCGACACGGCGTCCGGGTCCGCAGGTGCTGCGCGCTCCGCGCGCAAGCGCCGCCGCCGGCGCCGCTGACCGCGCGCCGGCGCCTCGTCCGTGCGACACCGGGCAGAGGTGCAAGCACGATGGGGAGGGATGCATGGCGCCTCTCGCGGAGCCTTCCTTGCGGGTTGCGGGCGGAGCGCCGGAAACCTCCCGGAATCGCGCGCGCCGAGGCGCGTGGCACGCGCGCTGCAACCCGCTCCCCACGCGCGGCCGGAGCACGGAGGGCCGCAGGGGAGAGCCATGAACGACCTTTCGAAGAGGATCGGTTTCGCGAAGAAGATTCGGGTTCAGATGCCGTTCGGCGCACGCGAGGAGGCCTGGGATCTGCGGCCGTTCGGCCTCGGTCGCGTCATCGCGCCGGCGCTGCCGACGCGCGTCGAGATCGCGCAGGGCACGTTCCTCGATCTCGCCTCCGGCGAGGTCCGGGCCGCCCGCCGCAGGGCCGCGGCGTGACGAGCGGGGCCGGCACGCAGCCCGGGGCACCTTCCCCCAGGGCGCGGCTCACGGTGGTCTCCGTCCGCCCGCACGAGGACGCCGAGGACTCGCGCGCCCGCGCCCGGCGCGACCTCGCCAAGCTGCGCGCGCTGCTGGTGGAGAAGCTCGCCGCCGAGCCGGTCGCGGCGACGGCGCCGCGACCGACGCCCGACGCGGTGCCGGGCGTCGGCCGCGTCAGGCTTCTCGGAAGCTCGCGGCGAGCTGGTCGAGCCTGGCCAGCCTCGAGCCGAACGCGGTCTCGAAGCTACGTGCGCGCTTGACGAAGAGGTGCGCGTCGCACTCCCACGTGAAGCCCATGCCGCCGTGGTTCTGGACGTTGTCGGCGGCGTTCTGCACGTAGGCGCCCGAGGCCAGGATCTTCGCGACCGACACCTGGAAGTCCTGGTCCGCTGCCCCGTCGCGCGCCGACACGATCGCGTAGGTCGTCGCCGAGCGCGCCACTTCCGCCCGCACCGCCATGTCCGCGCAGCGGTGCTTGACCGCCTGGAACGAGCCGATCGGCTTGTCGAACTGCTTGCGGACCTTGCCGTACTCGACCGACATGTCCACTGTGCGCTGGATTCCGCCCACCGCCTCGGCGCACGACAGCAGCGCCGCGCGGCGCAGGAGCGCCGTCACCGCGTCCCTCCCGTCGGCGACGACCAGGCCGCGCACGCCGGCAAAGCGCACGACGGCGATCGCGCGCGTCGGGTCCATGCTCGGCCGACGGTCGACCTGCGCGCCCCCGCCCGCCGCGACGTAAACGACCGAGGACGGCGCCACGACCAGGAACGCCGTTCCCGCATCCGCGCCCGCGACGTAGCCGCTCTCGCCCGACACCTCGTTGCCGCGTACGACGATCGAGCTCGCAGAGCTCGTCGCGTCGACGACGGCGACCTGCAGCTCGCCGGCAAGAACCCGCGCCAGCTCGTCGTTCGAGCTGCCCGCCGTCGCGAGCGCGTGCGACGCGAGCACCGAGCCTAGCCACGGTCCCGGTGCCAGCGCGCGGCCCAGCTCCTCGAAGAGCACCATCTCCTCGGTGATCGAGTAGCCCGCGCCGCCCGAAGCCTCGGGCACCGCGAGGCCGAAGAAGCCGAGCTCGCCCGCCGCACGCCACAGCGGGGCCAGCTCCTTCGCACCGGCCTGCGCGATCGCGCGCACGCGCGCCATCGGCAGCTCGCCGTCGAGGAAAGAGCGGACGGACGCCTGGATGGCCTCCTGGTCCGGGGTGAGCATCAGATCCATGACGATGAGATCCTCTCGCGTGGCCCTCAGCGCGGCAGACCGAGCACGCGCTCGCCGATGATGTTGCGCTGGATGTCCTTCGAGCCGGCCGCGATCGTCGAGGCGAACGACAGCAGCCAGCGGAACACCCAGGTCTCGCGGATGCGGCGTCGCTTCGCGCCGAGCGACGTCGTCACCGGCTGCTCGTCCGCGTCCCACTCGAGGATCTGCGGCCCGAGAATCTCCATCGCGAGCGCGTGCACGCGCTGCTGCAGCTCGGAGAAGAAGATGCGGATCAGCGACGCCTCGGAGCTCGGCACGCCGGTGCGCGCGGTACGGCTCACGCTGCGGTAGGTCATCGAGCGCAGCGCTTCGACCTCGGCGCGCATCAGCGCGAGGCGACGTCCGATGTCGGCGTCGTCGATCGTGCGCGTCGCCCGGTCGCCCGCGCTCGCCGCGGCGCCGCCGAGCGGCGTCAGCTTCGCGAGCTCGATCAGCTCGCCGACCATGCGCGTGAGCCGCACCTGCTCCGAGAGGAACGCGGTGCCGCGCTCGAAGCCCAGCGTCGACATCGCGACGCGCCAGCCGTCGTTGATCTGACCCACGACGTTCGCGCGCGGAATGCGCACCTCGTCGTAGAACACCTCGCAGAAGTCCTGGTGCCCGGCCATGCTGCGGATGGGGCGGATGTCGATGCCCTTCGCATCCATCGGGCAGATCACCCAGCTGATGCCCTTGTGCTTGGGGGCATCGGGGTCGGTGCGCACCAGCAGCTCCTGGAACTCCGCGATGTTCGCGAAGCTGGTCCAGATCTTCTGGCCGGTGACGACGAGGTCGTCGCCGTCGATGACCGCGCGCGTCGAGAGGCTGCCCAGGTCGGAGCCCGCGCCGGGCTCGGAGAAGCCCTGGCACCACACGGTCTCGCCGCGCAGGATCCGCGGCAGGTGGAACGACTTCTGCGCCTCGCTGCCGCAGGCGATGAGCGTCGGGCCACCGTGGTTGAGGCCGACGAACAGCGTCGAGGGCTCGTGCGCACCGGCCGAGGCGAACTCCTCGTACCAGATCAGCTGCTCCATCAACGACGCGCCGCGTCCGCCGTACTCCTTCGGCCACGAGATGCCCGCCCAGCCGGCCTCGTACATCCTGCTCTGCCACGCGAGGTCGAAGTCGCGGCGCGCCTCGAGATCGTTCTCGACCGGCGGATCGCTCGGCTTGTTGGCCTCGATCCACTCGCGGGCACGGGCGCGGAAGCGCTCCTCGTCGGGCGTGAAGGTGATGTCCATCGCCCCGAGTTATTAGCGGGTGGGTCCGGGACAGCAAGCGCGACGGGCGACCGGGGACGGGGGCACGCACGATCCCCCGCGGGCGTGAACGCCGGGCATTGCCGCGAGCGGGCATGGACGGCTAGCCTCACGTGCGCCTCGGCTCCCGCGATGACTTCTCAGACCCGCACCCCAACCCGCGAGACCGTCGCCTCCGCCGCCGGCATCGTACCCGCGGTCGTACCGTCGGTCGACGGCCTGCGCGGGCTCGCGTCGCTGCTGGTCGCGATCTTCCACTGCTGGGTGTTCACCGACGCGCACCTCGGTGGCGGCGACCTGCGCGCGCTGGTCGCCGCGTTCGGGCGCGGCGTCGACTTCTTCTTCGTGATCAGCGGCTTCGTGCTGTTCCTGCCGGTGGTGCTCCGCGGCGGCAGCTTCGACGACGTGCGCGCCTACCTCGTGCGGCGCGCCGCGCGCATCGTCCCGGCCTACTACGTCAGCCTCGCGATCCAGGCGTTCACCGTGCGCTGGCTCACCGGCTTCCCGCTGCCGTTCACGACGCTCGGCGGCTGGATCGTGATCGTCGCCCACCTTCTCTTCCTGCAGCACGAGCTGCCCGCGTCGCTCGCGCGCGCGGCGGGCTTCTGGGGCAACGTCATGGGCTTCGGCGTGAACGGCGTGGTGTGGTCGCTGTCGGTCGAGGCTCTGTTCTACGTCACGCTGCCGCTGGTCGCAGCGGCGTTCTTCCGGCGACCGGCGCGCGCGGTGGTGATCGCGGTGGCCACGAGCCTGGTCTGGCGCGCGCTCGCCCTGCGCACGCCGTCGCTGGTGGCCGCCACGACCAACGTCACCGCGGCGCCGCGGCTGCTCGACCAGTTTCCCGCCTACCTCGGGCACTTCGCGTTCGGCATGAGCGCAGCGATGCTCTACGTGCGCGTGGTGCGCGACCGGCTCTGGCGGCTTCCGACGTCCGCCACGGCGACGCTCGCGGGCGCGCTGGTCGTGCTGCTCGCGTGGACGCTCATCGCGCACGGTCGCGGCCTCGGACGCTCGCTGACGTACTTTCGGCAGCTGCAGGAGATCCTGCCGTCGCTGGTGTTCGCGGCCCTCCTGGCGCTCGCGGCGATCGCGCCGGTGGGGCCGCTGTCGCTGCTCGAGCGTCCGGCGATGCGCTGGCTCGGCGACGTGTCGTACGGTGTGTTCCTGTGGCACCAGCCGATGATCCTCGTCGTGCGCCGCTACCTGCGCGTCGTGCACCAGAAGGGCGACGCGAGCTTCTTCCTGATGCTCGCGCTGGTGATCCCGGCGAGCCTGCTCGCGGGCTGGCTGTCGCGCCGGTACGTCGAGGAGCCGGCGATCGCATGGGCGCGACGGCGCACGGCGTCGCGCCGCGCGTGACGGCGGTCGACCGCGCCCGGCTACCCGAACTCCGGCGCGACCAGGCGCGCGAAGATCTCGAGCTGCTCGAGCAGGTGGTCGCAGCTCGTGCTGCGGAAGCGCAGCGTGAGGACGTCCGAGCCGATCGCGGCGTAGCGGCGCAGCAGCGCCGCCATCTCCGTGCGCTGCTCCGGGACGGCGACGTCGAACACGTCGTCGGGCGAGAACACGAGGGTGAGCTTCGTCCCCTGCTCCTCGCGGGCGCGCCACTCCGGCCACGCACGGGCGCGCGCGAGCAGCGCACGGAGCTCGTCCACGGTCAGGTAGAACGGGTCCCAGCCGTCGGCGAACGTCAGCGCGCGGCGCAACGAGCGCGGCGTCTTCCCGCCGAGCCAGATCGGCACGCGCTCCTGGCGCGCGCACGGGTCGACGACGAAGCCCGCGACGTCGTAGTGCGAGCCGTGGTACTCGGGCTCCCGCTTGCCGAGCACCGCTCGCAGCGCGCGCAGCGCGTCCTCGTAGCGCGCGCCGCGGCCGCCGAAGTCCGCGCCCAGCAGATCGAACTCGGGCTCGAGGCTGCCGACGCCGACGCCGAGGATCAACCGTCCGCCACAGATCACGTCGAGCGTGCCGTAGCGCTTCGCCACCTCCAGCGGGTGGTGGTACGGCAGGACGATCACGTGCGTGGCGAGGCGGATGCGCTCGGTGAACGCGGCGAGATAGCCGAACGTCGCGAGCGGGTCGTAGTAGCGCGCGCCGCGCGTCGCGACGGCCTCCTGCGGGATCGCCACGTGCTCGCTGCACGTCAGGTGGTGGAAGCCGAGGGTGTCGGCCGCGATCGCGATGCGGCGCAGCTCGTCGGGACCGGCGTCGCGCTCCCAGGCGCCGTGGCCGCGCGCGGTGAGCGTGACGATCGGGGTGGTGAGTCCGAAGCGCATGACGCTGCCTTATCGGCTCGCGGGCCCGCGGGCGAGCACCCGCGGTGCCCGACATGGTAGGACGGGCCATGCGCTTCGACTCGATCTTCCGACCGGGCCTGTTCGCGGGCCAGACCATCATCGTCACCGGCGGCGGCAGCGGCATCGGGCGCTGCACCGCGCACGAGCTCGCGCACCTCGGTGCGACCGTGGCGATCGTGGGACGCTCGACCGCGAAGCTCGAGACCGTCGCCGCCGAGATCGCCGACGCCGGGGGCACGGCGCTGAGCTTCACGTGCGACATCCGCGAGGAGACGCAGGTGCGCGAGGTCGTGCGGCAGCTGCTCGTGCGGCAGGGGCGCGTCGACGGCCTGGTGAACAATGCCGGCGGCCAGTTCGCGGCCCCGCTCGCGGCCATCAGCCAGCGCGGCTGGGATGCGGTGGTGCGCAACAACCTGACCGGCGGCTTTCTCTTCGCGCGCGAGTGCTACACGCAGTGGATGGCCGACCACGGCGGTGCCATCATCAACATGGTCGCCGACTTCTTCGGCAGCATGGTCGGCATGGGACACTCCGGCGCGGCGCGCGCGGGCATGGTGAGCTTCACCGAGACCGCGGCGGTCGAGTGGGGAATCAGCGGCGTGCGCGTCAACGCGATCGCGCCCGGCTGGATCGCGTCGTCCGGCATGCAGACGTACCCCGAGGCGCTGCGCCCGCACCTGAAGGTCATGCACCGTGCGATCCCGCTGCAGCGGCTCGGCACCGAGTCCGAGGTGTCGGCCGCGATCTGCTTTCTGCTGTCGCCCGCCGCGGCGTTCATCTCGGGAATCACGCTGCGCGTCGACGGTGCCGCGCCGAACGCGCGGCTCGCGTCGCCGCTGTCGGCGTTCCTGCCCGGCGCGCCGGAGAACGCCGCGCGCGGCCAGTGCACCTGGCCGCTCGGCGAGCACGAGCTGTCGCAGCCGTGGAACGGCTTCCACCTCGCGGGGCCGACGAAGCTGTTCACCGACGAGTGACGCGACCGTGAGCGCACGTCCAGCCGGCACGCGGCCGCACGCGCCGCGCACGCGGGTCCAGGCGCGCGCGCGTCTGGCACCCGGACTGCTCTACGACGCGACCTTCGTCGCGCCCGACGAGCGCGCGGAGCTCGTCGCGTGGCTCGAGACGCTGCACCCGATCTGGGAGGAGCGCTTCACCGCGCGGAAGGCCGCGGCGACGGGCCAGCAGCGCCGGCTCCTGCGTCCCGTGTACTGGCTCGGCAACTGGCAGTTCGCGTGCCTCGACTACTACCGGCCGCCGAACGGCGTCGACGACCGCTGCGTCGCGGCCGAGCCCTTCCCGCCCGTGCTCGCGCGCATGGTCGAGCGCATCGAGCAACGCACCCGCGCGTCGTTTCGCGGCCCCGACCTGCCCACCGGCTGGCACCTCAACACGTGCCTGATCAACCTCTACGGCAGCGCCCTGCAGGACGGACGCACCGTCGACACCGCACGCGTCGGCGAGCACCGCGACTTCGAGCCCGGGCCGGTCGCGTCCATCTCGATCGGCGAGCGGGCGCTCTTCCAGTTCACGACGCGCGGGCGGCGTGGCGAGCCGTCGCAGGTTGCGGCGCAGCAGTGGCTCGACGACGGCTCGCTGCTGATCTTCGGCGGCGAGCTCTGGAAGGACCGCACGCTGCACCGCGTGCAGCGTGTCGATCGCCGGCTCGGCGCGCGCTTCACGTTTCCCGTCGAGGGCTTCGCCACGCGGCGCGTGAACTTCACGCTGCGCTACGTGCCGGACCGCCACGTCAAGCCGTTCGCGGAGCTCGCGGCACAGGCGCGCGACGACGTGCGCCCGTACGTGCAGGAGCTCGCGAAGCACTCCGCGTTCTTCCGCCGGCTGCTCGACGGGGAGCGCACTCCGGGCTGACGTCGCGCCGCAGCGCTCGGCCGGCACCCGGCGCCGCCGCCCTGAGCGCGGCAGCCGCTACCCTGCGTGCGGCACGAGCCGCGCTCGAGCGCCGAGGCACACGGACCGTCCGCTGCCGCACCGGCAGAACGACCTGCGGCGTACGCCGTCGTTGACATCGGATCCGCGGCGACCTTACGGTCCCGGCCCGAGGCGCCGCGGGTCGAAGGTCGGTGGTCGTCACCATTCGTGGCCAGCCGACCTCGGTGCCCATTGCAAACCCAGGCGCGATCCACGATCGCGCCGCTGAGAAAGGGCGGGAATCTCATGGCTCGTGAAGCGTGGATCATCGACGCGGTGCGCACCCCGCGCGGCATCGGCAAGCCCGGCAAGGGCGCCCTCTCGCACCTGCACCCGCAGCGCCTGGGAGCAGCGGTGCTGACCGCGCTGCGGGAGCGCAACGACATCCGCACCGAGGAGGTCGACGACGTCATCTGGGGCTGCAGCGCGCAGGTGGGCAAGCAGGGCACGTGCATCGGCCGCATGTCCGCGCTCGATGCCGGCTGGAGCACGCTCGCCAGCGGCATGACGCTCGATCGCTTCTGCGGCTCCGGCATAACCGTCGCCAACCTGGCCGCCGCCAGCATCATGTCCGGCATGGAGGACCTGGTGGTCGCCGGCGGGGTCGAGATGATGTCGTTCACCGGCCAGCTCCCCCCGGCCATGCTCGACGCGGGCAACCTGCATCTCCGGGATCTGCACCCGCAACCCCACCAGGGCGTCTGCGCCGACGTGATCGCCACCCTGGAGGGAGCGACGCGCGACGACGTGGACGCGATCGCCCTGGAGAGCCAGCGCCGCGCGGCGGTCGCCCTGGAGGGCGGCTACTTCGCGCGCAGTGTCGTGCCGGTGCACAACGACGACGGCAGCATGGCGCTCGAGCGCGACGAGTACCCCCGCCCGCAGACCACGCGCGAAGGTCTCGCCAAGCTCCCCACCGTGTTTTCGAGCTTCATGAACATGGCCGTGGACGAAGCCGGTGAGACTTTCGCGCAGCTCGTGCGCCGCTCGTACCCCGACCTGAAGATCAACCACGTCCACCACGCGGGCAACTCGTCCGGCGTCGTCGACGGTGCCGCAGCCCTGCTCCTCGCCTCGCCCGACTACGCCCGCGCGCAGGGCTGGAAGCCGCGTGCCCGGATCCGCGCCATGGCGAACGTCGCGGGCAGCCCGGAGCTGATGCTGAACGAGCCCGTACCCGCAGCGCGCAAGGTGCTCAAGAAGGCCGGCATGTCGCTCGCCGACATCGACCTGTTCGAGATCAACGAGGCCTTCGCGGTGGTGGCGTGGAAGTTCATGCGCGACCTGGAGCTCGACCCGGCGAAGTGCAACGTGAACGGCGGCGCGATCGCGCTCGGACACCCGATCGCCGCGACCGGATCGATCCTCATCGGCACGGTGCTCGACGAGCTCGAGCGGCGTGGGCTCGGTACCGGCCTCGTGACCATGTGCGCGGCGGGCGGCATGGCGCCGGCGGTGATCATCGAGCGAACGTGACGCGACGCGGGGGCCCCCGCCGCTCGGGCGTCGCGAACCCGGATCAGGATCCCCCGCCTGCGCCTGCCCGTGCGGACATCTCGATCGGAAAGCGTAGACGTCCCGCCAAGGCGTCGCTCCCGCAGGAGGCTGCTCGCGCGTCGGTCCGGCTGCACGCTGCGGCCGGACCGACGCTCCGGTCACCTGGGCGAGAAGCGCTGGCCTGCGTCGAGGCGGTACGTCGAGCCGTTGATCATCGGGTTCTCGAAGATCGCGCGCGCCAGCAGCGCGTACTCGCGCGGCTGGCCCATGCGCTTGGGGAACGCGGCGTCGCGCGTGAGCCCGTCCGCCATCTGCTGCGGAATGCCGTGCGTGAGGCCGGTGTCGAACAGGCTCGGCGCGATCGTCATCACGCGGATGCCGAGGCTGCCGAGATCGCGCGCCATGGTGAGCGTCATGCCGGCGATGCCGGCCTTGGCCGCGCTGTAGGCGACCTGCCCGATCTGGCCCTCGAAGGCCGCGATCGACGCGGTCATGAGGATCACGCCGCGCTCGCCGTTCTCGTCGGGCTGGTTGCGGGTCATGGCCTCGGCCTGGAGGCGCGCGATGTTGAAGCTCGCGATCAGGTTCAAGTCGACCACCGCCCGGAACTGGTCGAGCGGGTGCGGACCGTCCTTCGACATCGTCCGCTTCGCGATGCCGCCACCCGCGGTGTTGACGCCGAAGTGCACCGCGCCGAGGTCGCTCGCGGCGGCCTTGATCGCCTTCTCGGTGCCCTCGAAATCGGTGACGTCGCACGGGTAGAACTTCGCTCCACCACCGAGTGCCGCCGCGACCTCCGCGCCCCTGGAACCAGGACGGTCGAGGATCGCGACCGCCCCGCCGTCGCGCACCAGAAGCTCCGCGGTCGCGCGCGCCATGCCCGATGCGCCACCGACGACGATCGCCTTCGAACCCTGAATCTTCATCGCTTGGTTGACCCCTTCGTTCTTCGTTCATCGATCAGCGCTTGGCCGAGGGGCTGCGCGGCACGTCGCGAAAGGCGACGTCCTTGTCGAGCGTGCGCTCGCGCGGCATGCCGAGCACGCGCTCGCTGACGACGTTGCGCGCCATCTCGGTCGTGCCGCCGCCGATGCACGCGACCTGGCGCATGAGGAAATCGGTACCCGCGCGCGCGAGTGGACCGTCGTCGTCGGTCCACGCGCCACCGGCGGCGCCGGCGACGTCGAACGCGATGGTCGTCTGTCGCATCGACGCGCCACAGTGGAAGACGCGCGCGACCGCGGATGCCTGGCTCGACATCGCACCGGTCGCGATGCCGACCCCGACGCGATGCTGCAGCTCGCGCCACACGACCTCCAGCGCCCGCGCCTCGCCGATCAGCTCGCGGACTCGCGGGTCGTCGGCTCGTCCGGCGGCGCGCGCGAGCTCCAGCGTCGAGGCGCCGCCCGCGACGCCGTGCACCGCGTCCGTCGGGAACGTCACGAGCGGCGAGTTGTAGGACATGCGCTCGTGGAACATCCACCGCGTACCGACCGTCCAGCCGTCGTTGACGCCGCCGACCCGGTCGCCGTCCGGCACGCGCACCTCGTTCAGGAACTCCTGACAGAACTCGCGGTTGCCGTTGAGCATCTCGATGCGGTGCACGTCGATGCTGGGCTGGTGGATCGGCAGGATGAACACCGTGAGGCCCGCGTGCTTCGCCACGTCCCAGTCGGTGCGGGCGAGGCAGAGTGCCCAGTCCGACCACCACGCGCCCGTCGTCCAGACCTTGGAGCCGCTGAGCAGCCAGCCGTCGCCGTCGCGCACGGCGCTGGTGAGTGCGCCGGCGACGTCCGAGCCGCCGCTCGGCTCGGACAGGAACTGCATCCAGATCTCCTCGCCGCGCAGCATGGGGGGGATGTGGCGCTGCTTCTGCTCCTCGGTGCCGAACTCGAGCAGCACCGCCGCGCACGGCGCGAAGGTCGGCACCTGGATGCGGCTCGGGAACTCGAAGCCCGCGAGCTCCTCGTTGAGGACGCGCTGGTGCGCCGGCGTGAGCCCCTGGCCCCCGTACTCGCGCGGCACGCACACGCCCGCGAGGCCCGCGTCGAAGAGCATGCGCTGCACCTCCCGGTCGCGCGCCACGGCCGCGAGCTCCTCCTCGTCGCTGACCCGGCTGCGCACGGTCATGACGGCGCTGCCCACGGGACGCAGGTTGGCGCGCACGAACGTCCGCGCGCGCCGACGGAACGCCTCGAGGTCCTCCGTCGCCACGGCGCTCAAGCCGCCTCCGCGCGGCGCTCGAGCAGCCCGGCGATGCGCACGCGGTGCTCCGCCGGCGTGCCGCAGAGCGCGCGGTCGACCGTGAGGCGCCGCAGGAAGAAGTGCAGATCGTGCTCGAACGTGACGCCGATGCCGCCGTGGATCTGCACGCAGTCGTGCAGCACCTCGGCACCGGCGTCGCCGACGTAGGCCTTCGCAACGCTCGCCAGCTCCGCGGCCTCGTCCGAACCCGCGCCCGCATCGACCGCGGCGGCGGCCGCGTCGGCAATCGCGTGGCTCGCCTCGAGCCACGCCTTCAGGTCGGCGAAGCGGTGCTTGATCGCCTGGTAGGACGCGAGCGGGCGACCGAAGGAGTAGCGGTCGAAGGCCCAGTCGACGGTCATGTCGAAGCCCCTCTGCATGGCGCCGACGGACTCCGCGGCGAGCAGCACGAGGGCCTGCTGCAGCTGCCGCTCGACCTGCGCGTCGGCGCTGCCGAGCTCGCCGACCAGCGCCGACACGGGCACGCGTACGCGATCGAAGGTCACGACGTGGAAGCGGCGCGTCAGGTCCACGCTCTGCATCGGCGCGATCGTGACACCGGGCGTGTCGGCGGGCACGAGCACCTGCGCCAGTCCGTCGGCGGTGCGTCCGGTGACCAGCAGGTGGCTGGCACGCACGGCTGCCTCCACCGGGCGCTTCACGCCGCTCAACACGAGGTCGCCGCCGTCGCGGCGGATCTCGAGCGCGATCGCGCCCAGGCGATCGTTCGGCCGCGGCTCGGCGAAGCACCACGTCGCGATCGCGTCTCCGGAGAGCAGGCGTGCGAGCACCGGCGTGTGCCTCGCGCCGCTCGCGCTGCTCAACGCGGCGGCGACGACGCTCGACGCGACGAGCGGTCCGGGGGCGGCGCGGCGGCCGAACTCGTACGCGATGAGCGACAGGTCGACGAGCCCGCGGCCGCTGATCGAGCCGCCGCCGTCGTCCTCGGACACCAGCAGGGAGGTCCAGCCCAGCTCCGCGCCGCGCTTCCACCACGCGTCGCCGAATCCGACCGGATCGTCGCGCAGGCGGCGCAGCTCCGCCGGGGGGACGGTCTCGTCGAGAAACCTCGCGGTGGTCTCCCGGAGGAGCTCCTGGTCGGACGTCAGCTGCAACAGCATGGCTCGCGCGCCTCTTTGGATCTCTGCGAAGCGGGTCTCTGCGAAGGATCTTCACGACGGCGCCACACGGTGCGCCACAGAAGGGACGGCGCTGCACGTTCGTTCACCACCCGGGCCGATGTCAAGCTCGCGCGGCGACCGCGGGTGCGGGTGCGGGTGGGACTCCTCGAGACGAAGCCGATTGCCCGGGTCGTCCGCCGCTGATACATCTTCTGGCAGTGTCGTCCGCTGACCCGGTCGGCATCCCGTCCATCTTCTTCCGGGAGATCGCCTGCTGGTCCGCACGAAGAGCAGATGAAGTTCATCCTGCAGTACCCCCAGGCGAACGGGCTCGAGCGCGACATGCTCGACGCGGGCGACGTCGGCGAGATGGCGGCGGCCGCCGAGAGGGCCGGCTTCGACGGCTTCTCGCTCACCGAGCATCCCATCCCCGGCGCCAGGTGGCTCGCGCACGGCGGTCACCAGAGCGTCGACCCGTTCGTCGCGCTCGCGTTCGCGGCCGCTGCGACGAAGCGGCTCCGCCTGCTCACGTATCTCGCCGTCGTGCCGTACCGGAACCCGTTCCTGCTCGCGAAGGCGTCGGCGACGCTCGACCGGATGTCGAACGGACGCTTCGTGCTCGGCGTCGGCAGCGGCTACCACAAGACGGAGTTCCACGCGCTCGGCGTCGACTTCGAGGAGCGCAACGCGCTCTTCGACGAGGCGCTCGACGTCCTGCCGCTCGCATGGAGCGGCGAGGCGTTCTCGTTCAAGGGCCGCCACTTCGAGGCACGCAACGTGATCCAGCTGCCACGCCCGACGCAGCAGCCGATTCCGATCTGGATCGGCGGCAACTCGAGGCTCGCGCGGCGCCGCGTCGCGCGAGCCGCGCAGGCCTGGATGCCGATGGGCGGAACGGAAGAGCTGGCGAAAACCACGCGCACGGCGCACATCGGCTCGCTCGACGTCCTGCGCGACATGATCGCCGAGGTGAAGGACATGGCGCGCGAGCGCGCGGGTGCGCTGGACTTCGTCGGCCAGTACCCCGACCCCGACCTCTCGACCAGCCCGACGCGCGACGTGGCGCGCCACCGCGACGCCTTCGCGCGCCAGGCGCGAGCGGGGATCACCTGGATCGTCGTCGGCGCGTCGCACGCCGCACCCGAGCGGCACCGCGCGTTCATCGAGGAGTTCGGCGCGACCTACATCGCCGCAGGGGGCTGACGGCGCTCGACGCTCGCCGCAGGGGGCCACGGCTCCGCGACCTCGCGAACGCCGTGCGGCCTGCGTCGTCGGCGCGGGCCCGTCGCGAACCGCTTCATGCGCGCGGGGCGGTGAGCCGATGTACTTCAGGACGATGCCTTCGGCGCACCCTACCCGACTTCAGCAGGACGTCCTCGACGGCATCGTCGCGGAGCTTGTTCGACCCGTGGCGGCGGGGCTCACCGGCCTGACGCTGCTCTACGCGGGGGGGCATGCGATCCTCCTCACGGGCACGGCGCGCGAGGTCATGGTGTGCGTCGCACTCGCGTCGGCGCTCGTCCTCGCCGCGATCGCGTGGCGCGCTCCGTCGCTGCCACGCTCGATCGCGCAGCCCGCAGCGATGGTCTTCGTTGCGGTCATGCTGACGGGCTCGCTCGTGCACCTGTACGTCGCAGGCGACGACTTCCAGACGCACAACGTGATGCTGATCGTGATCGCCGTCGGCGCCTTCTTCCTTTCGTGGCGCTGGTTCTGGACCGCGATCGCGCTGACGTGGACCGGCTGGTCGGTCGTCATGGCGATCACACCGCTGCGCGCGCAGGCGCCGCTCACGCACTGGGCGTTCTCGCTCCTCACCGCGACGCTGCTCGCGGCGCTGCTGCACCGCTCGCGCATTCGCTCGCTGACCCGTCTCGAGCAGATGCGCGAGGCCGAGAAGGATCGGGCGGTCGAGCTCGAGGGCGCGGTGGTAGCCGCCGAGGAGGCGACGCGGGTGAAGTCCGAGTTTCTCGCGACGATGAGCCACGAGCTGCGCACGCCGATGAACGCGGTGATCGGCATGACCAGCTTGCTGCTCGACACGCCGCTCGAGCGCGAGCAGCGCGAGTACGCGGAGGTCGCGAAGAGCAGCGGCGAGTCGCTGCTCGCCGTGATCAACGACATCCTCGACTTCTCGAAGATCGAGGCCGGCCGCATCGAGCTCGAGGAGGACGCCTTCGCGGTGCGTACCTGCGTCGCGGAAGCCGTCCGGACCGTCGACGCGCGCGCGACCGAGAAGGGCCTGCGGATCGTGTCGCAGGTCCACGACGCCGTGCCCGAGGCGGTGGTCGGCGACGCCACGCGCCTGCGTCAGATCCTGCTGAACCTGCTGTCGAACGCCATCAATTTCACCGAGGTGGGCGGCGTGACCGTGTCCGTCGCTGCGCGTTTGGTGCAGGACGGCGTCGTCTGGCTCGACTTCTCGGTGACGGACACGGGTATCGGGATCCCCGAGGACCGGCTGCCGCGGTTGTTCCAGTCGTTCGTGCAGGCCGACGCGTCGACGACGCGCCGCTTCGGCGGAACCGGCCTCGGGCTCGCGATCTCGAAGCGGCTCGTGGAGCAGATGTCGGGCACGATCCGCGCCGCCAGCGTCCCCGGCGAGGGCACGACGTTCTCGTTCTCGGTTCTCACGCGAGAAGCGTGCGTCCTCCGCGGCGCGGACGATGGTGCACGCGCCGCCTCAGCCGAGCCGGGGCTCGCGCGACGATGCCCACTGCGGGTCCTGCTCGCCGACGACAACCGGATCAACCAGAAGGTCGCCATCCGCACCCTCGAGAAGATGGGCTACCGACCGGACCTCGCCACGACCGGCATCGAGGCGCTGCGCGCCGTGGGCGAGCACACGTACGATCTGGTGCTGATGGACGTGCAGATGCCGGAGATGGACGGCATCGAGGCGACCCGGCGCGTCCGCGAGCTCGCGCTCGAGCGGCAGCCGCGCATCTACGCCATGACCGCGAGCGTGCTGGAGCGCGACCGCGACGAGTGCCTCGAGGCCGGCATGGACGGCTTCCTCGTGAAGCCGTTCCGGCCGGCGGATCTGGCCAGGGTCCTCGAGACGGTTCACGGGCAGCTGCAGGAGAGCGTCGCGGCCGACGACCTCGAGCGTCCCCGACTGCGTCGCGGCGCATAGCGGCGCACCGCGACCTGCGTGGCGGCGGTCACGGCAGCCGCGCGCGCAGCAGCTCCGCGAGCCCGTGCTCCGCGACCGCCGCGTCCGCGCGCCGGGTCGCGGCCATGCCGACCTCGATCGGCTGCCAGTGCGAACCCATCGCCGCGGTGATCACCGCCGCGATCCACGCCGTGAGCAGGTTCAACCGGTACTGCCGCCACGCCTCGCCCGGCTCGAGCGTCGCGCCGCCCGCGTGCAGCTGCTCGCAGTAGCGCGCGACGAGATCGCGCTCGCACGCGCGGCGCAGCTCGGTCGGCACCGACCCGCCGAGGAAGTAGGCGACGTCGCGCATCCCCGGGGCGCTGCTCACCATCGCCCAGTCGAGGAAGCCCGGGGTGTCGCCCAGCGCGAACATGTTGCCGAGGTGCGCGTCGCCGTGGATCAGCGTCGGGGTTCCTTCGGCGAGCAGTGCGGGGATCCGCTCCGCGCGCGGAACGTACGCGTCGGCAAGCTCGCGCGACGCCGGCGGCAGCCGTTCGCCGAGTTGCTCGACGGCGAAGCGCACCAGCGGCGCCGCCGAGCCGTAGCTGCGCGAGCGACGCTCGACCCACGCGAGGTCGCCCGCTGCCGCGAAGCGCGCGCTGCCCCAGAAAGCCGCGTGCAGGGCGGCGAACGCGTCGATCGTGCCTTCGACGAAGCCGGTGAGGTGCGAGTCGCCCGCGCCGGGATAGCGTGCACCGGCGGCCTGCAGGTCCTCGAGCACCATGACGTAGCGGCCTTCGCCGTCGTACGCCGCGTGGAACGAGCGCGGCACGCGCACCGGGACTTCCCGCGCCAGCTCCCCGTAGAAGCGCGCCTCGGCGCTTCCCATGCCCTGCGCCTCGACGAACTGGCGCTGTCCCTCGTCGAACGGCGGCAGCTTGACGAAGACCGAGCGCGGCAACCGCGCGTCGTCGTGCCGCAGCAGCACGCGCACGCGGCCGGTCGTGCCGGAGTGCGCCTCGGCGATCTCGATGCCCTCGAGCTGCGCGCCGGGCGCGTGCGGCTGCAGCGCCTGCTGCAGCCACGCGGCGTCGATGTCCGCGACCTCGACGGGAACGAACGACGACGCCTCGCGCACGGCAGAGCTCCTCGGGTCACGCGCGAAGGCAGCGGCGGCGCGCGCGGACGTCGCGTCGTCGCTCGGTCGTCGCGTCGTTGCTCGGCATCGTCGGCTCACCTCCCGGTCGACGTCAGTTGTCGGCAGCTCCCTCGAGGATCCAGTCGCGGATCGCGTTCTCCTGCGCCTGATCGAGGTAGGGGCCGCCGAGCGGCATGCGCTCGCCGTCCTCCTGGCCGATGATCTTGAGGAACAGGTGGCTCGAAGACGGGTCGAACGGCTCGATCTGGAAATGCTCGCCTCCGTGCATCGGCCGCGCCAGGAGCCCAAGGGGGCGCGACGCGGCCTCCGAGTGACCGCCGCCCTCGAGCACCAGGAAGATGTTGTCGTAGGCCTTGCCATCCTCGAGGTTCAGACCTTCGGCGGGCATGGCACCGGTGTGGCAGCCGCTGAGCGCGCAGCGCGCGGTGAAGATCGGCTGCACCGCGCCACGGAACGTCGCCTTGGTGTCCTTCGGCAGCAGGAAGTCGCCGGTGATGATGAGGCCCGACGCGATCTCCGTCCAGCCGCCGCTGCTGCACGGCGCCGCGCCGCAGGCGTCCGCGCCCGAGCAGTCGAGGGTATACGACGTCTGGCGCGGATCCGCGCTGGGCGTCTCCGACGTGATCCGGCACCAGATGAACGACGGCGCGCTGCCGTCGGTCCGGAAGACGTTCCCCGTCACCGTCCGGTCGTCCAGGTTGAACGAGATGGCCCAGCGCTCGGCGCCGACGTCCTTGCTGATGAGGTAACGTCGCGAGTCGGGCGTCATCTGGGGGCCGGAGCCGGACTGCGCGAGAGCGCCGCCGGCGAGCTGCAGGGTGACGGCTAACGCCAGGATCGCGATGCGGACGGGACGGAACATCGAGTTCTCCTTCATGGAGCCGGTGTCGGCTGCGGGGCGAACGGATCCGCGAAGCGTGGGTCCGTCAAGAAGTCGCGGTCGGTGAGGCTCTCGAGGAACGCGAGCAGATCTGCCTTCGCGCCATCCGGAAGCGGGAAGCCGGTGACGAACTGGCCCTTGTTCGGGTTGAGCGCGCCGTCTCCTGCGTTCGGACCCGACGGCGTCAGCCGTCCGCCGCGCGCGTAGTGGTCGACGACCTCCGACAGCGTCGCGATGCTGCCGTCGTGCATGTACGGCGCGGTGAGGGCCACGTTGCGCAGCGACGGCGGCTTCATGCGGCCCATGTCGCCGGGCCTGCCGGTGAACGCGAACAGGCCGGTGTTCGGCTCGGGGTACGCCCCCGTCCCGCCCACGTTGTACATGCCGTTGTTCTCGAACGGCGTCGACTCGCGCGGATTGCCCTCGTGCGTGAGCGCGCTCGCGAACGTCACGCCGCCGTGGCAGTGGTCGCACTCGAGGAACTCCGAGAAGAACAGCGCCATGCCGCGCTTCTCCGATTCGTCGAGCGCGCCGTCGTCGTGCTGGTAGACGTAGCGGTCGTAGGGCGAGCGGCCGGAGATCAGCGTGCGCTCGAAGGCCGCGATCGCCTTGGCGACGTTGCCGACGGTGATCGGGTCGCCGTCCGCCGGGAACGACGTCCCGAACAGTTCGCGGTAGAGCGCGTCGGCGCGCAGGCGCGCGAGCAGCTCGTCCTCGCGCCCCGCGAAGCCGAGCTCGACGGGCGCCTCGCCGAACAGCGGGACGAGCAGCTGCTGCTCGAGCGTCACCAGGTTGGGGCTCATCCACGTGAGCGTCGGGGTGTACGCGACGTTCGCGAGGCTCTGCGTGCCACGAGGGTGCACCTCGCCGGTCGAGCCGAGCGCGGTCGCGCGCCCGTCGGTGAACGCTCGCGCCTGCTCGTGGCACGACGCGCACGACTGCGTGCCGTTGCGCGACAGCCTCGTGTCGTGGAACAGGTGGCGTCCGAGCTCGACCTTGACGGCGCTCATCGGGTTGTCGGCGGGGACCAGCGGCTGCGGGAAGCCGGGCGGCAGGTCCCAGACGTACGCGCCGCCGAGCGGCGTCGGGCCCGGCTCCGGCGTCGGCGTCGGCGTCGGCGCCGTTGGCTCGGGCGGCAGCGCCCGCCCGGCGGCCACGGCGAAGACCCGCTGCGGCGCCGCCGGACGCCCGTCGAACGGCAGGCCGAGACGCCCGAACGGCGCCGCGCAGTCGTCGTCGTTCGGCGAGCCCATGCACCCGGGCGGCGTCTGCGGCGCGTTGCGCTCGACGTTCGAGTCCGCCAGCAGCGATCCGAGGTCCACGACGACCGCGTCCGCGCGCGGATCGAAGGGTGCCAGCTCGACGGCGACCCGGTTCGGGTTGCCGCACGCCGTGACGTTGCCGCGGCCGTCGCCGTCGCAGCGCGTGGCACCGACGTGCATGCGGAACTCGTTGCCGTTGCTCTGGCTCCAGTTGTCGAACAGCAGGAACTTGTAGCCGGCGTTCCAGTTCCAGAAGAGCGCCGTGCGGTTGAGCGGAGACGGCGCGGTCGCGGCGTCGCCGTGGTTGCGCGCGAACGGCACGCCGAGGGCGAAGCGCACGCCGGCGTACGCTCCCGGCCGAGCGGTCCCGCGCACGCTGCGGTTGGTCTCGGGCGTACCCGCGAACGAGCACCGCCCGGTGGCGTTCTCGAAGTCGAGCAGCGCCAGATCGTCGAGCTGCCAGAGGCCGTCCTGGTCGAGAGCGACTGGCTCCTCGCCGCCGTCCTCGCGGACCAGGCGAACCTCCGACACGTAGAAGCGCAGGTCGCCCGGCTCGATCGTGGCGCCGGTCGTGCCGATGCCGCCGAAGGTACGCCCGCATGCGAACGGCTCGCCGGCGAACTCGGCGAGAAACGTGAGATTCACGCGGCCCGGGTCGGTGGTCTCTGGCGAAGGCACGGGCGCAGCGGCGTCGCCGCCGTCGCCGCAGCCCAGCGCTAGAGTCGCGAGCAGCAGCGTCGCGGCGGCGCGCCTCAGAACTCGGTGGGCTTGCACGAGTCGGGTCCGCGCGGCGGCACGACCCCGGACGGCGGCAGCGACGGCAGGCCGCGGCTCGCGAGGCGCCATGCGTCGTGGTCGATCAGCGAGACGCCGCGCGCGCTCGCTTCGACCAGGCTGTAGTCGTTGTCGCCGTGGTTCTGCACGTGCACGTAGATCGGCGTCCCCGCCGGTGCTGCGAAGTCGGCGGTGAAGCGTGCCGGGCCGACGTCGGCGAGACCGGGCGTGTCGATGCAGTCGCCGCCCGGAATCAGGCCGACGAGCCCGCCGCGGCACGGGATCGGCAGGCGCGCGTCCCACACGATGCGGTCGCCGATCTGGATCGCGAGATACGCCCGGCCGGGATCGGGAGCGGTGAGCGCAAAGTGCCAGAAGCGGATCAGGATCTCGTCGCCAGGCGCGATCGCGGTGCGCGTCCCCTGCACCAGCGTCAAGTAGTTGCAGTACTCGGACTCCAGCGTGTACGAGTACTCGCCGACCTGCAGGAACTCCGCGAAGTGGCAGGTGTCGTCGCAGAAGTGCTCCTCGGTCCGGAGCGGTGCGAACGGGTCTTCCGCGGGCAGGAAGAACGCGCCCGGCAGCGCCACGTCGGCGAGCGTCGTCCACGCCGACGCCTCGCACGGCGACGCCTCGCACAGTGCGGCACCCCGGCAGGAGTAGCGGATCTCGCCACTCACCGGATCGAGCGATCCGTCGTCCCCGGTCCGCTCGCACCAGACGAAGCTCGGCACGTCGCCGGAGCGGAAGACGTTGCCGGTCACCGTGCCGTCGGCGAGGTTCATCGAGATCGCCCAGCGCTCCTTGCCGACGTCCTTGCTGATGAGCACCTGCTTGCCGTCCGGCGTGGTGCGCGTACCCGCCGCAATCTGCGCACGCGCGGGCGGCACGCCGTGCAACAGCGCGACGAGCACACCGATGATCGACGCCTTCAGGCCCATGGCAGGGGGCTCACGCCATGATGACAACACGCGACCGCCGGCCTTCGCAAGGCCGATTCTCCGGCAGAGACGCGCCCGGCCCGGACGAAGGGCGTGCGCCGCACGCGCCCCGCCTGGTCACTCGGCCTTGCGGATGTACGTCGGCACGATGACGAACATCTCGTTCTCGGTCGTGACCCCGGCGGTGATCGGGCATGCGTCGCACTCGCCGTCGCCGGCGCCCGGCGACGAGTCGCACGCCGCGTCGTCGGCGGCGCCGTTGCACGTGGCACCGACGTTGCCCGCGGTACAGGCCACGGGCGTGCAGGACGACCGGTCCGGCATCCGCGAGAGGCGGGTGACGGTCGACGGGTCGGGCGAGCCGTCGTCCTCGACGCCGTTGTTGTAGGTCGCGCAGAAGCGCAGCGTGCGGTCCTTCGCGTCCGCCGAGTCGAACTGCAGCGGCGGATCGTACTGCTGCTCGATTGGGTCCGAGTAGACGAAGCTCTCGTAGATCTGCGAGCCGTCGGGCGCCTCGACCCAGAAGTGCTTGCCGCGCTTGTGGGTGTGCGACGAGATGCTGATCACCTCCACGTCACGCGGCACGACGTGGTCCGCACAGTACGACCGGATCGTGTACGGCGGCTGTCCGCTCGCGATGAACACGTGCGAGGGGTCGGTGCCGTCGATCCACTGAAAGCGGCGATCCTGTGCGTAGAAGACGTTGATGCGCCCGTTCATGTCGTGGGCCCGGGACGTCAGATTGAAGGCGTGCGAGTTCCAGTAGAGGATGCCGCGCAGCGGCACCTCGCGGTAGACGCCGTCGCGCGGCGGCACGTACTGCTGCGCGGTCTGCGCGCCCGCGAGACCGCCCGACGCGAGGTCGAGGGCGCCTTCGGGCGGGCCGTAGCCGATGCACGCGACGGTGTTCCGGATCTCGCTGGTACAGATGCCGTCACCGCAGAACGCGAGATCGGTCGGCTCGCAGACCTCGCCGGCGCGCGCACCGCCGTGGCACGTCCAGGTGCCGAATGCGGGATGGTGCACGAACGATTCGTCGAGGCCCGAGTGCTTGAAGATGAAGTGGTGACTCTGCGGGTCCTGACGGACGCGGCTGCCGTTCATGAAAAAGACGCCCCGCTCCGGATCCTGCATCTCCGGCGGGACGACGTCCGACATGTCGTAGTAGGACGCGAAGCAGGTCTCGAGCTCGGTGCTGGCAGGCAGGACGTAGGTCGGCATCACGAACTGCACGCCCTCGTCCGCCGCGGGCGGGTCGAGCGGCTCGATCGTGATCGGCCCGGCCGGCGGCAGGCACGCGTCGAGCAGCTCCCCGATCACGTCGGACGATCCGGTGTCGGCGTCGCCCACCGAGCCGCTCTCCGGCGCGCCCGCCTCGATCCACATCCGCAGCGCCTCGAGCTCGTTCTCGGACAGCGGCTCGAGCCCGCTCGGCATCGGGCTCCCCACCACCGCGAAGCTCCCCGGCCGCGTCGCCGCCGACAGCTTCTGGAAGAGGAAGCTCTCCGACGGCTCGCCCGGCTGGATGCGCGGGTGCGGGCTACCGAGCGATGCCACCTCGAGCAGGTTCGCGTACGCCGCCCCTGGACGGAGATCGAGTGCCCCGGAGCGCGCGCTGCCATGGCAGACGTCCTGCGTGCAGCCCCGGTTCTCGAACACCACCTGCTGGATCGCCGCGAAGGTGCTGTCGAACTCCTCGCACGCGGGTCCCGGGGTCGGCTCGGTCGTCGGCACGCCGCCGCTCGTCGAGCCGCCGCTGCCGCCGCCGCACGCCGACGCGAGCACTGCCAGGGCGATGCCGCAGATTCCCGCTCTCGAGCGCATGCTCTCTCCTCGTCGCGGCCGGTGAGCCGGCTGCGACGCTCCGATGGTTACCGGCGGTAACTACGACGGGCCGGCGGTGCGAGTCAATGCGCGACGTGGGCGCGAAGTGCGCACGAAGGGGGCGCGAAGTGGGCGGGCGCCCGCGTCGAACCCGCCGAGGCCTCTCTGCTACGGGCAGGGGGATGATGCGCCGCCCCGCACCGCCGCCGGCCCGCCGCGCCCCCGACACCGAAGCGCGCCGCGGCGAGCAGCGGCGGCGCCTCCTGCAGGCGGCGCAGCAGGCGATCCACCGCGACGGGCCGCACGTCTCCATGGACGACATCGCCGCCGAGGCCGGCATCACCAAGCCGATCGTCTACCGGTACTTCGGCGACCGCCGCGGGCTCGCAATCGCGCTCCGCGACACGGCGTTCGGGGCGATGCTCGCGACACCCGCCGGCGACGCCGGGCGTGACCGCGAGCAGGCGCGCGAGCGCATCGCGTCGTTCTACCCGGTCGTTTCCGACGCCGAGCACCTGCGGCGCGTCCTCGTCGGCTGGGCGACGTCGTTCCAGATGTTCGTCGCGATGAATCGCAACCTCTACCGCTTCCTCCGCGCGGAGGGTGTGCTCGAGTCGGTGTTCGAGAATCGCGACGGCGACGATCCGCTCACGGTGTCGCTCGCCGCGTCGCTGCGCGAGGTCTTCGGGCGACGGATCGACGAGAGAACCGCCACGCTGTGGGCGCAGGGCGCGCGCAGCATGCTGGGCGGGCTCGTCGACTGGGCGAGCCGCCGCGACGACGTCGACCGCTTCGAGGTCGAGGCGCAGTTCGAGGTCCTCGCCGGCGCGCTGCTCGATGGGCTCGGGCGCTCGGTCGAGTCGACACCGCCGCCCCCGGCCCGGCGCCGCCCGGCAGCCCGCCGCACGCGCGCATCCCGTCGGCGCTGATCGAACGACGCTGCTGCCCGCTGCGCTGGGGCCCCGCAGAGACCCCGGCGGCGCCCCTACGCCCGCGGGTGCCGCGGCCACAGCGCCGGCACGCGCCGCATGTGCTCCTCGTACCCCGGACGCCGCGCGGCCGAGCGCCGGTCGAGCATCGGGATGCTCGCCGCGAGGAACATCACCGTCATCGCGACCGGACCGACGACGGTCCACCACCACGACGCGTCCGCCGCCACGCCGAACAGCCAGAGCCCCCACCAGAAACCCAGCTCCCCGAGGTAGTTCGGATGACGCGACCAGGCCCACAAGCCGCGATTCATGATCGCGCCGGGCTCCTTGGTGCGCGCGAACGCGCGCATCTGCTCGTCGGCGACGGCCTCGAGGAGAATGGCAGCGCCGGTCACGAGCAGGGCGACACCGTCGAGGAACCCGACCGGTGCCGTGCCGTACGCCAGCGCCGGTGCGAGCGCGAGCCCACCGAGGAACACCTGGATCGTCGGGAAGACGTGGATGCCGAGCAGGCTCACGAGCCACTTCGGCAGCGGCGCCTGCGCGTAGAGGTCGGTGTAGCGCCAGTCCTCGTGGTGCAGGCCCTGCCAGCCACGCGCCCAGTTCCACGTCAGGCGGATCGCCCACGCCAGCACCAGCGCCGTCACCAGTGCTTGACGAAGCGACGACGCGTCCGCAGCCGCGTGCCCGATCCAGAACGCGACGAAGAACGGCGGCGCCACGCTCCAGTACGCGTCGTACATGCTGCCGTTGTCGAGCTTGATGCTCGACGCGAAGATCACCAGCGTCGCCACCAGGTCCGCCATCGCGAGCGACCAGAACGGCCGTGCCGGGTCGCACCAGGCGACGGTCCAGAGCGCGGCCGTCAGCGCGACCAGATACGCGAGGGTCACGATGCCGAACGAGTCGCTGCGGCCTGGGCGCGCCGCCCCGTCGTGTCCGTGATCGCTCACGACGCCTCCGCTCCGGCGGAGGGTGCCCCCGGAATCCCCGACCAGCTCGTCGGGTCGCGCCGTCCCGCGGCCGGCCGCACGTCGACCTCGAGGCCGCACAGCGCCTCGCAGATGCGGCAGAACGTATGCCTCGTCGCGCGGCTCATCGCCCTGCCTTCACCGCGGCAGCCTCGCCCGACCAGCAGCGCCGGTCGGGCGAGGCTCACCGGCCACGCGATCAGGTCGTCCGCGACCGCCGGCCAGCCGTTGATGCCGGCGGGCGCGTCGCGCGTCCACACGATCGCGCCGGTCGCACGGTCGAGCGCGAGCATCTGGCCCTGCAGGGTCGCGGTGAGCACCAGGTCGTTGACGACGGTGGCACCACCGGTGGGATCTCCAGGCACCACGGTATCCCAGAGGATGCGCCCGGTCGCGGCGTCGATCGCCACCACCTCGCCGTCCATGGTGCCGACGTCGCCGCCGATGTTCTCCTCGCGGTTCGGCTCGTAGGTGCTCGGCGCGTTGAGCGTCGCGACGTAGACCACGCCGTCGGCCGCCGCCGGCGGCGTCAGCACACCGCCGAACGTCCCGGGCAGGACGACGGTCGGCCCGTCGAGCGCAGTCAGGTCGTCGTTCTCGTGGATGCCCACGGGTGTCGTCCAGAGCATCTTGCCGGTGTCGACGTCGTGACCGATGACCTTGCCGCCCTTGCCCGTCGCGACCGCGATGCGCCTCCTCGTGCCGCCCTGCTTCACGTCGACCAGCAGCGCGTGCACCAGGTCGTGGTCGAAGATGTCGTGCGGGATCGCCTGGCGGAACCAGTCGAGCTCGCCGCTCAGCACGTCGAGCACGACCAGCGAGTCGGTGTACAGGTTCGGGCCCGGGCGGCTGGTGCCGTTCGGGAACTCCCGCGTGCCGGGATACGGCGCGGGGTTCGCGATGCCCCAGTAGATGCGTCCGCGCCGCGTGTCGATCGCCGGCGGGAACCACGCGCCGCCGCCGGAGTTGACCTTGGGATTGCCCCACAGGTCGGGCGAGTCCACGGTGTCGAAGGACCACACGGCCTCGCCGGTCGCCTGGTCGAGCGCGAACAGCGTGCCGCGGTCGCCGCCGGTGTAGATGCCGTCGAGGCTCACCGGCACCGTGCTGACGAAGACGCGATCGCCGTAGACCGTCGGCTGGATGTCGACGCCGTTGGTCCGCGTGAGCTTGAGCGGCCGCGCCCAGATCTCGGCGCCGGTGATCTCGTCGAGCGCAACCACGGTGTCGGTGCCACGGATCGCGAACACCTTGCCCCAGCCGACCGCGACGCCGTTCGGGCCGATCACGAAGCCGCCGTACTCCCGCGCCCAGAGCAGCGCGCCGCTCTCGCGGTCGATCGCTCGGATGTTGCTCGACAGGTCCTCGATGTAGATCCGGTCGCCGACGATCAGCGGCGTGGTCGCGGCGTTGCCGTAGCCGCCCGCGCCGGGCAGCGGCACCTGCCACACCGGCGTGAGGGTCGCGATGTTGGTCGAGTCGATCGACGAGTCGAAGGTCGCGCGCGAGTTCAGGTAGTCGCGTCCCGGCAGCGGCCAGTCGTCGGCGTACTGCACGACCTCCGGCGGAATGCCGGGGTCGACCGCCGAACGCGGAGAGTCGGAGCAGGCGCTCGCGAGCACCAGGGCGAGAACGAGTGGGGTCGTGCGGGTCTTCGTCCACCGACGCTTCCACGGCCGCCGCCGGATCTCAACCCCGCGTCGCTCCGCTTGCGCGGCACGGCCGCAACCGGCACGCGAGAGGGGCAAGGAGGAAACGAGCCGATGCGAGCAGCCGTTCTGGTCGAGGCGGGAAAGCCCCTCGTGGTGTGTGACGACGTCGAGATCTCCGAGCCGAAGGCCGGGCAGGTCCGCGTGAAGGTGAAGCACTGCGGGATCTGCCACTCGGATCTCAGCATCGTGGACGGCGTGTTCCCGGCGCCGATGCCGGTCGTGCTGGGCCACGAGGCGGCGGGCATCGTCGACGCGGTCGGACCCGACGTCACCAGCCTCGCGCCCGGCGATCACGTCGTGCTGACCCCCGTCCCGCCGTGCGGCAGCTGCTACTTCTGCTTGCGCGGCGAGCCCGGCGTGTGCGTCAACGCGAACGCGATCATGACCAACTCGTTCGCGGACGGCACGACCGGGCTGTCGCGCGGCGGCAGCGTCGTCTTCCGTGGCGTCGGCCTCGGCGCCTTCGGCGAGTACGTCCTCACGCCGGCGTCCGGGGCCGTCAAGATCGCGCATGACGTGCCGCTGGACGTCGCCTGCGTGATCGGCTGCGCGGTGCAGACGGGCGTCGGCGCGGTGTTGAACACCGCGCGTGTCGAGGCGGGGGCCACGGTGCTCGTCATGGGGCTCGGCGGCATCGGGCTCAGCATCGTGCAGGGTGCCGTGGTCGCCGGCGCGGCGCGCATCATCGCGGCCGATCCGCTGCCGGCGCGCCGCGAGGTCGCGAGGAAGCTCGGCGCGACCGATCTGCTCGACCCGAAGGAGATCGACGTCGTCGCGCGCACGCAGGAGCTCACCGGCGTCGGCGCGGACTACGCGTTCGACGCGGTCGGCCGCTCGAGCCTGATCGAGGACGGGCTCCGCGCGACGCGCCCGGGCGGCACGACGGTATGCGTCGGCGCCGCGCCGATCGACCAGAACATCACCATCGCGCCGGCCGCGCTGTTCACGATCACGGAGAAGAAGCTGCTCGGCTGCACGCTCGGCGGCTGCAACTCGCTGCGCGAGATCCCGCGCCTGATCGCGCTCTGGCAGTCGGGACGCCTCGACCTGGCGAGCCTCGTCACCGCGCGCCGCCCGCTCGGCGAGATCGACGCCGCGATGGCGGACCTGCGGGCCGGGAAAGGAATCCGCACCGTACTCGACATGGCCGCCTAGAACGTGACTACGATGGAGCAGGCACGCGCCGTCGCGTGCCGCATCCATCCGATGGAGGGGCACGCGGGCCGTCGCGTGCCCCTCCCATCCGACGAGGGAGGAATCGCGAAGCGCTCGAGGACCATTGCGCTCGCCGCCGCGGCGGGCCTCGCTCTGTTCGTTCCGGCCGCTCGGGCGGCCGATCCCGGCACCGCGCACGCGAGGATCGCGGACGCGTCGGGCAAGGAGATCGGCGTCGTCCAGTTCCGGGACACGCCGAATGGTGTGATCGTCCATGCCGAGTTCACGGCGCTGCCGCCCGGCGGGCACGCGTTCCACGTGCACGCGGTCGGCAAGTGCGAGCCGCCGACCTTCGACTCGGCCGGCGGGCACTTCGACCCCGAGAACCACCAGCACGGCTTCGCCGTCGACGGCGGCTGGCACGCGGGCGACCTGCCGAACGTCACCGCACCCGCCGATGGCAAGGTGACGATCGACGTGCTCGCGGCCGAGCTGTCGGTCGCGGACGGCGACAAGAAGATGCTCGACGCCGACGGTGCCTCGGTCGTCGTCCACGAGGCCGTCGACGACTACACCGCGCAGCCAGCCGGCAACGCCGGCAAGCGCATCGCGTGCGGCGTCGTGCAGGCGGGTCCCGCGAAGTAACGGCTCGCTGTCGCGTCCGCCGCGCGTGCGCTAACAGCAGCGCGTGGCGGACGCGACCTCCGAATCCGTCCCGGCGGCGCGCAAGCCGCTGGTCGGCCTCGCGCTCGGCGGCGGCAGTGCGCGCGGCTGGGCGCACATCGGCGTGATCCGCGCCCTCGGGGCGGCGGGCGTCCGCCCCGACCTCGTGTGCGGGACGTCGATCGGCGCGCTGGTCGGCGCCGCGTGGGCGGCGGGCGAGCTCGAGCGCTTCGCCGCCTGGGTGCTCGCGATGCGCGTCAAGGATGTCGTGTCGTTCGTGGACCTCGGCCTGTCGGGCGGCTTCCTGAAGGGCGAGCGCCTGATGGACTTCGTGCGCCGCAGCTTCGTCGACCGGCCGATCGAGGACCTGCCGGTGCCGTTCGCCGCGGTCGCGACCGCGCTGCAGTCCGGCGCCGAGGTGTGGCTGCGCAGCGGCTCGACGGTCGACGCCGTGCGCGCGTCGATCGCGCTGCCGGCGCTGTTCACGCCGGTGGTGCGTGACCGCGTGATGCTGGTCGACGGAGGGCTGGTGAATCCGGTCCCGGTTTCGCTCGCGCGCGCGATGGGCGCCGAGCTGGTGATCGCCGTGGACCTGAGCTCGGACCTGCTCGGCCGCCACCTGCGGCCCGACGCGAAGCCGTCGGCGGCGTCGAGCCCGGTCGGCGACTGGCTGCGCAAGCTGCAGGAGAGCCTCGGTATCGACAGCCCAGCGGGCCCGGTGAAGCCGCGCGTGCCGTCGATGCTCGACGTGGTGGCGTCGAGCCTGAACGTCATGCAGGTGCGCATCGCGCGCAGCCGGCTCGCCGGCGACCCCGCGGACGCGCTGATCGCGCCGCGCCTCGCGCACCTCGGCCTGCTCGACTTCCACCGCGGCGAGGAGGCGATCGAGGAAGGATCGCGCGCCGTCGAGAGCGCGCTGCCGAACCTGCGCGCGCTCGGCCTCGCTGGGCGCGGACTGGTTCCGGAAGACGTCCCGGCCGGCTGAGCTGAGACCGCAGAGACGACGATGAGTCGCCGCACCACGCCACCGCCCGAGCTCGAGCCGCCCGCGACCGGCGTCCGCATCGGACAGGCCGTGCGCGAACGCGACGCCGCCGACGAGGCAGGTTCGATGCTCGACGTCGCGCGCATCTCGATCGCGGTGCGCGACTACGACGAGGCGATCGCGTTCTTCACCGGCGCGCTCGGCTTCGAGCTGCTCGAGGACGAGCCGCGCGGCGGCGGCAAGCGCTGGGTCGTGGTGGCGCCGCGCCGCTCGGGCGTCGGCCTCCTGCTGGCGAAGGCCGTGACGCCCGAGCAGCAGGCGCGCGTCGGTGACCAGACCGGCGGACGCGTGCTGCTCTTCCTGCACACCGACGACTTCGACGCGGCGCACGCGCGCATGCAGGCGCACGGCGTGCGCTTCGTCGAGGAGCCGCGCCGCGAGCCGCACGGCAAGGTCGCGATCTTCCTCGACCTGTACGGCAACCGTTGCGAGCTCATCGAGCCCGCGTGAGCGGCCGCGCGGCCGGGCAGCGCGTCAGGCAACTTTGCCGACGAGCCCCGCCATGCCGTCGAGCATCTTCAGGGCCTTGTCCTTGCCCACCGGCGGCAGTGCGAGCACCCCACGCGCGACCCCCATGTCCTGGTAGCGCCGGAGCTCGTCCGCGTCGGTCGGCGCCCAGAACAGCGACACCTCGATCGACTGCGGATCGCGTCCCTTCGCCTTCGCCTGCGCGTGCAGATCCCTGATCGCGGCCGGCATGTCGCGCACCGCCAGCCCGATCGGAATCCAGCCGTCGCAGTACTCGACGACGCGCTTGATGCCCATCTTCGACGCCGAGCCCAGGATGATCGGCGGGTGCGGCTTCTGCTGCGGCTTGGGCCACGACCAGATCGGGTCGAAGCTGACGAGCTCGCCGTGGTACTCGGCCTCGTCCTTCGTCCAGATCTCCTTCATCGCCTCGATGCGCTCGCGCAGCAGCTTCCACCGCGTGCGGAACGGCATGCCGTGGTTCTCCATCTCCTCGACGTTCCAGCCGCCGCCGACGCCGAACAGGAAGCGCCCGTTCGACAGCAGGTCGAGCGACGCGACCTCCTTTGCCGTGACGATCGGATCGCGCTCGATCACGAGACAGATCCCGGTCGCGACCTTGATGGTCTTCGTCACCGCGGCCGCCGCCATCAGCGCGACGAACGGGTCGTAGGTGTGCGAGTACTCCTTCGGCAGCTCGCCGCCCGCCGGGTACGGCGTCTTGCGGCTCGCCGGGATGTGCGTGTGCTCCGGGAACCACACCGACTCGAAGCCGCGCTCCTCGCAGGCACGCGCGAAGTCGTCGGGACGGATCGAGTATGCGGTCGGAAAGATGACGGTGCCGAGCTTCATGCGCCTTGCCTATCGCACCGCGCGCGACGAGGTCCAGGCGATCGGGCCGGCGGCAGATGCAGCTCCAGACCGGTGGAGTGTCCTGCTTAGCGGTGTCGGCGGGTACGCAAAGTGGCTCTCTAGGACGGCCAGATTATACAACTTCCGGTTTTGACAGACGTCCACTCTTGCCTGATCCTTTCGTCTCGTCATGCCGCTTCACCCGGTCCTGCTCGAGAAGCTCAACGCCGCGTTCGAGCCGACAGAGGCGGCGCCATGGACGCGCCGCGAGGTGCACCTGCCACGAATTGCCCACAAGGCGCACTCGGTGATCGGGATGCGCCGCGCCGGCAAGACGACATTCCTCCGCCAGCTGCTCGCCGAACGCCGGTCGAGGGTCCCCGCGGAACGCGCGGTGTACATCAGCTTCGACGACGACCGCCTGGCCGGCATCGGCGTGGAGCAACTCGGGTTCCTGCTGGAAGAGTACTATCGCGCACACCCCACCCTGCGCGGACGAGAGACCGCGCACTGGTTCCTCGACGAGATCCAGCTGATTCCGGGCTGGGAGCGCTTCGTCCGGCGCGTGCTCGACAGCGAGCGGATCGAGGTCGTCGTCTCGGGATCGTCTGCTCGCCTCCTGTCGCGCGAGGTCCACACGTCTCTTCGCGGCCGCGGGATGGCGACCGTGATTCGACCGTTCAGCTTTCGCGAGTTCCTCACCGAGTCGAAGACGATCATCGCCGGGTGCCGCGCAGGTCGCGGACCGACCGCTCGAGGGCCGACGCCGCCTCGTCGTCGAGCGTACCGAGCGTCTGCAGCGCGCGAGTCACCAGGTCGCGGCGCCCGAGGCGCTCCTCGACGTAGTGATCGATCGCGTCACGCACGATCGCGGAGAAGCCCTTTTCTCCACTCTGAGCGGCGAGCTCGAGCAGCTCGGCGCGCTGGGCGTCGTGATTTCGATGGTCGTTCGCACCGTTACAGAAGGACATGCATGTGCATGCACTGTCGAGTACGATCGGACACTCCGGGCAGAACAGCTTCCCCCCCCAGCAGGTCACTGCACATCGTCGATCGGCGCGCGGACTCCCCGCACGGCGCGCCGTTCACCCCCCGGCACCCGCGAGCGCGCGTCCGACGATCTCGCGTGCGTCCTGCTGGATGCGGCGCAGGTGGTCCGCGCCGCGGAAGCTCTCGGCGTAGATCTTGTAGACGTCCTCGGTGCCCGACGGCCGCGCCGCGAACCAGCCGGACGCGGTCTCGACCTTGACGCCGCCGATCGCGCCGCCGGCGGGCGCGTCGGACAGCGCGCGCGTGATCGGCTCCCCGGCGAGCTCGGTCGCGCCGAGCTTGTCGGGCGAGAGCTTCTTCAGCGCGTCCTTCTGCGCGCGCGTCGCCGGCGCGTCGATGCGCTCGTAGGCGGGGGCGCCGAACTCCTTCGTCAACGCCTCGTAGTGCTCCCCGGGATCCTTCCCGGTACGCGCGGTCATCTCGGCCGCCAGCAGGCAGAGGATCGGGCCGTCCTTGTCGGTGGTCCACACCGTGCCGTCGCGGCGCAGGTAGGACGCACCCGCGCTCTCCTCGCCGCCGAAGCCGAGCGAGCCGTCCACGAGCCCGGACACGAACCACTTGAAGCCGACCGGGACCTCGACGAGCTTCCGCCCGAGGCGCGCCGCGACGCGGTCGATCATGCTGCTCGACACGACCGTCTTGCCAACGGCGGCGCTGGCGGACCAGCCGGAGCGATTCTGGAACAGGTAGTCGATCGCCACCGCGAGGTAGTGGTTCGGGTTCAGAAGACCGGCGGTTCGCGTGACGATGCCGTGACGATCCGAATCGGTGTCGTTGCCGAACGCGACGTCGAAGCGGTCCTTGAGATGGATCAGCGTCGCCATCGCGTAGGGCGACGAGCAGTCCATGCGGATCTTGCCGTCGTGATCGACCGCCATGAAGCGGAACGTCGGGTCGATCGTGCGGTCGACGATCTCGAGGTCGAGGCCGCAGCGCTCGGCGACCGCACTCCAGATCGGCAGGCTCGCACCGCCCAGCGGGTGGACGCCGAGCTTCAGCTTTGCTTGACGGATGATGTCCATCTCGACGACGTTCGCGAGGTCGCCGACGTACTCGCCAGTGTAGTCGTGGCGCTGCGCGTTCGACTGCAGCGCGCGCTCCAGCGGCACGCGGCGCACGCCGGCGAGGCCGCCCGCGAGCAGCTCGTTGGCGCGGTCCTGGATCCAACCGGTGACGTCGGTGTCGGCGGGGCCGCCGTTGGGCGGGTTGTACTTGTAGCCGCCGTCCTCGGGCGGGTTGTGCGACGGCGTGATGACGATGCCGTCGGACAAGTGATCCTTGCGGCCCCGGTTGTAGACCAGGATCGCGTGCGACAGGACCGGCGTCGCGACCGGGCCGTCGGCCGCGTCGATCATCACCTGCACGCCGTTGCCGGCGAGCACTTCCAGAATCGTCGCGAACGCGGGCTCGGACAGCGCGTGCGTGTCCTTCGCGAGGAAGAGCGGGCCGTCGATGCCGTGCTGCGCCCGATGTTCGCAGATGGCCTGCGTCATCGCGACGATGTGCGCCTCGTTGAAGGCCCGCTTGAAGGCCGAGCCGCGATGGCCCGACGTACCGAACGCGACGCGCTGCTCGGCGACCGCGGGATCGGGGCGGTCGTCGTGGTAGGCGCGGACCAGGCTCGTCACGTCGAGCAGCAGATCGGCGGGCGGCAGCTTTCCGGCTAGAGGGCTCGTGCTCACGACGTTCTCCTGTCCATGCTTCCTTCTAGCCGAAGTGCCGCGGGTTGGCAGCGCGCGCCGCCCTCACAGGATCGCTCCGGCATCGAGCTGCCGGGGGAACTCCGCGAACGGCAGGATCCAGATGCCGTCGTCGGTGCGCCGAGCGCGGGGCTCCAGGCAGACCACGTAGCGCTCCCCGACGCGGGGGTGGTCCTGCGCGAGCGCACGCAGGCCCTTGAGATGGTCGGAGGTGACCTTGATGGTCGCCTTGGCCTCGATCGCCACGCGCAGGTCGTCGACGACGAAGTCGACCTCGATGCCGCTCGCCAGCCGCCAGTAGGTCAGACGTGCTAGCGCTCCCGAGTACGCGTTCCGAGCCACCAGCTCGTGGAAGACCCAGCTCTCGAACGCCTTCCCGAAGAGCTCCGAGCCGCGCTGCAGGGAGCCGCGCCGCGCGAGGTGGTTCACCACGCCGGTGTCGGCGAAGTAGAACTTGGGTGCCGCGATCACGCGTCGCTTCGCACGCTTGACGTAGCCCGGAAGCCAGCGCCCGAGGAGAGTGTCCTCGAGGATGCCGAAGTAGCTCTTGATCGCGTGGCTCGAAACGCCGCAGTCGCGAGCGATCGTCGAGAAGTTGACCAGCTCGGCGTCGGCGAGAGCGGCGCTCTCGAGGAAACCCGAGAAGCCCGGCAGGTTGCGGACCAGCGCTTCGGCCGCGACCTCCTCCCGCAGGTAGTCCGCGACGTAGGACTCGAGCAATCGCTGCGGGCGCGACGACTCGTAGATGCGCGGCAGGAAGCCGTGATTGACCATCCGATCGAGGTCGAAGTCCGACCCGAGCTCGACCGCGGTGAGTCCGTGCAGCTCGTAACGGAGCGCCCTTCCACCGAGCAGGTTCGCAGCACCGCGCTTCACCTTCCGGGCGCTCGAGCCGCAGAGCGCGAAGCGGACCCCGCGGTTCTCGATCAGCCAGTGGACCTCGTCGAGCAGCGCCGGGACCTTCTGCACCTCGTCGATCACGACCTGGCGCACGTCGGTCCGAGCCGCGAGATCCTCCCGAAGCCTCTCCGGGTTCTGCAGATGGCGGCGATACTCGTCCGCCTTCAGGAGATCGACCCAGAGAGCGTCGGGATAGGTTGCCCGCAGCAACGTGCTCTTCCCCGTCTGGCGCGGCCCCCAGAGAAAGAAGCTCTCCGTGGCCGGCGCGGGCAGGACCAGGCTACGCTTGAACATGAGATTCAAACTATCATGATGAATTGAAGTAGTGGAGCCGGCGCATCCGGGAATCTCTACCCGACGTCGTCGATTCGCGGCCCGCGAGCGACGCGGGCGACCTCCTCTTTCCTCCACCCCGGCAAATGCAGATTGACCGCCGCCAGAACCGCGGTACACGCCGCCAACGCATGGACGGAGACTGATCCCGTCCGCACGCGGAGAGACGAGGGACGCCAGATGCGCAATGCGATGGTCCGCACGGTCGTTCTGGGAGCCACGCTGATCGGGGCGCACGTCCTTGCCGCCACCGGCCCCGCCGTCCGCTGCGGCGCGGCGAAGGTCCGCGCGGTCGCCGGGGCGACCGCGGCGAAGCTCCGCTGTCACGCGGACGAGGTGCTGCGTGGCTCGACGTCCGCGGCCGCCTGCCTCGAGCGCGCGCAGACGCGTCTCGCGGATGCCTTCGCGCGCGCGCAGTCAAAGGGTGGCTGCGCCAGCAGCCTCGGCGCCGCGCGCCTCGGCTTCGCGCTCGACTCCTGGGTCGCCGGAGCCGTCGCGACGTTCGCCCCACCTGCGCTGCCGCCGCTCGGCCCGCCGACCGAGGCGTCGCTGCGCTGCGCGCGCAGCAAGGTCCGCTCGGTGTCGCGCGCGTTCGTGGGCAAGCTCCGCTGCCGCGCGGCTGCCGTGCGGCGCGCCGCGAGCGATGTCGCCTGCGACAGGCGCGTACAGGATGCCCTGGCAGACGCGTTCGCGCGGGTCGATGCCCGCGGTGGGTGCACCGCGAGCGTCGATGCTGCGGCCTTCGGAGCCGCGACGGGCGCCTTCGTCGCAAGCACGGTCGCAGCCGTCACGGCCCCGGCGGCCACGCCGACGCCGGCACCGAGCATGACGCCGGCTCCCACGGGATCGCCGGCGCCCTCGGCCGACGGCTGGGCTTGCTGCGAGGTGAACCATCCCGAGCTGGGCAGCTGCAACGGCGGCGTCACGGGCCCCTCGGGGTCGCCACTCGCCGACGCCTTCCGCAGCTTCTGCGAAGGCCAGAGCGGAACGTGGACGCCCCTGCGATGCGCCAGCGCGCAATGCGGAGCGGCCGTGACGTGCTGCTCGGTCGGAGGCGGCGCGATCGGCACCAGCGAGTACTTCGGCTCGCCGGATCCGGCCGCGATCGCCCAGCTGTGTGCGATCAACGGGGGGACGCTGCTTCCCGGGGCGTGCCCGCCCTGACCCGAGCACGCGAGGGTGCGCGCGACGACGCGCGCACCGCGGCATCGCGCGTCGCCACGAATTGACAGCACGGCCCCGCCGCCCGTATGCCCGCTCGATGCTCTCCAGGATGGACGACTATCCTCTGCACCAGGTCTCCGAGGTCATTCGCCACGCCGGCACCAGCGATCGCAACTTCTACGACCGCTACTACTTCAACCTGCACGGCTCGAGCGACGAGCTGTTCATGGTCATGGGGATGGGCCAGTACCCGAACCTCGCCGTGCAGGACGCGTTCGCGGTCGTGCGGCGCGGCGACGCGCACGTCGTGGTGCGCGCCTCGAAGGAGCTCGGCGACCGCATGGACACCTCGGTGGGACCGTTCCGCATCGAGGTGATCGAGCCGCTGAAGAAGCTGCGCTTCGTCCTCGAGCCCACCGAGCACGGCATCGCGTACGACCTCGTCTGGAACGCCGCGATCGACGCCTTCCTCGAGCCGCGGCAGTACATCCGCAAGCACGGCCGCGTGCTGTTCGACACGCAGCGCTTCTTCCAGACCGGGACGTGGGAGGGCACGCTCGAGGTGAAGGGCGAGAAGTTCGCCGTCACGCCCGACCGCTGGAGGGGCACGCGCGACCGCTCGTGGGGCGTGCGTCCGGTCGGCGAGGCGGAGCCGCCGGGCATCCGTCAGGGCGAGGGGCAGATGGTCGGCATGTGGAACTACGCGCCGATGCAGTTCGACGACCACTCGCTGCTCTACATGGTCCAGGAGGAGCCCGACGGGAAGCGCACGCTGTCCGAGGCGATCCGGGTGTGGAACGACCCGAAGCGCGAGCCGGAGTGGCTCGGCGAGCCCGCGTACGAGCACACGCTGGTCGAGGGCGGCGCGCGCATGATCCTCGCCCCGTCCACGCTGCACTTCCCGAAGGCGCCCGGCGGCCCGTTCTCCATCAAGGTCACGCCGCTCACGCACTGCTTCGTCGCGGTCGGCACCGGCTACGGCATGGACAGCGACTGGCGGCACGGCATGTACCAGGGGAAGCTCGTCGTGCAGGGGAAGGAATGGACGATGCAGGAGCTCGCGACCTGGGGCTGGTTCGGCATCGTCGACCACGCCGCGCGCTTCGAGATCGTCGGTACTGGCAAGACCGGATTCGGGCTGCACGAGCACGGCTTCTTCGGACCGTTCCCCAAGTACGGACTGGCGTGAGCGCGCACGTCTTCACCTACGGCACTCTGCTGTTCGCCGAGGTGATGGAGGCGGTCGCCGGCGCGCGCCACGCGAGCGTTCCGGCCCGCCTCGACGGCTGGGAGCGCGTCTGCGTGCGCGGCGCCGTCTATCCGGGGGCGCGCGAGGCGGCGTCCGCATCGATCGACGGTGTGCTGTGGCTCGACGTCGACGACGACGCCCTCACCCGCCTCGACCGCTTCGAGGGCGAGAGCTACCAGCGGCGCGTCCTGCGCGTCGCCGCCGCCGAGGGAGCGCGGTCGGCGCAGGTCTACGTCGTGCCGCCGGCATACGCGCACCTGCTCGACGACACGCCGTGGGACGTCGAGCGCTTCCGGCGCGAGCACCTCGCGCGCTACCTCGAGCACTGCCGCACCGGCGAGGCTGCCGAGGTCTTCTGACGTCCGCATCGGCTTCGCCGACCACGGAGGAGGGAGCCGGCACGGCGTGTTCATCGCACGCACGCGACCGCGCGGTACACCCCCGGGCGCCATGGCGAACGCGGGGCACGAGACGCGAACGGGCGGACCCCCGTGGGGAGTCCGCCCGTAGCACGTCCGGCTCCGACCGAGCGCGGATCAGCCCGGCATCAGGTTCTGCAGGCGCTCGACCGAGGCCACGTAGTCCGCGACCAGGTCCTGGATGACCGCGCGCACCGAGCGCGACTCGTTGATCATGCCGACCACCTGGCCGACCGGATTGAACGCGACCTTCTGCGCCTTGTCGGCGTAGCGGTGCGTGCGCGTGATCATGTCCATCGTGACCATGCCCTGCAGCGGCATCGGCAGGTAGCCGGGTGACTCGGGCTTCTCCCACGCCTCGGTCCACTCGTTCTTCAGCATGCGGCACGGCTTGCCGGTGACCGAGCGCGAGCGCACCGTGTCCTTGCTGGTCGCGTCGAAGTACGACTGCCGCTGCGCCGGCGGCGCCTCCGCTTCGTCCACCGCGAGCCACAGCGAGCCCGTCCACACGCCCGCCGCGCCGACGGCGAGCGCCGACGCGATCTGGCGTCCGCTACCGATGCCGCCCGCCGCGAGCACGGGAGTCGGCGCGACCGCGTCGATCACCTGCGGCCACAGGACCAGGCTGCCGATCTCGCCGGTGTGGCCGCCGCCCTCGGTGCCCTGCGCGATGATGATGTCGACGCCTGCCTTCTTGTGCGCGAGCGCCTGCCGCGGGCTGCCGCACAGCGCGGCGACGAGGCGTCCCGACTCGTGCACGCGCTCGATGACGTCCTCCGGCGGCGTGCCGAGCGCGTTGGCGATCAGGCGCACCTTCTCGTGCTTGAGTGCCACGTCGACCTGCGGGCTCGCGGTGGCGGCGGTCCAGCCGAGCAGCTGGTGGTGGCGCTCCTCGGGCGGCAGCTCGGGCACGCCCGCCTCGGTGAGCAGCTTCGCGGCGAACTGCCGGTGCTGCGCCGGGATCGCGGCGAGCAGCGTCGCCTCGAGCTTCGCCGGGTCCATCTCGCCCATGCCCTCGTATTTTCCGGGGATGACGATGTCGACGCCGTACGGCTTGTCGCCGATGTGCTCGTCGATCCACTTGAGCTCGACCTCGAGCTGCTCGGGCGAGAAGCCGACCGCGCCCAGCACGCCGAAGCCGCCGTTGCGCGACACCGCGACCACGACGTCGCGGCAGTGGGTGAAGGCGAAGATGGGCAACTCGATCCCCAGACGATCGCAAAGCTCGGTGTGCACGACAGAACCTCCTCGGGGTGATCGGCGGGATATAGCAGCCGTTACACGGGTCACGCGAGCCCCGACCGCACGCTCGCGTCCCGTGCGTCCGGGCGGCCCCGGCCCTCGTGACGCGTTGTCAACGGCGCGCGGTGTGGGATAGACCGCCGGAATGCGTCGTCATCGCGTCATCCAGTGGAGCACCGGCAACGTCGGGAAGATGGCCCTGCGGGCCATCCTGCAGCGTCCGGACCTGGAGCTCGTCGGCCTCTGGGTGCACGGCCAGGACAAGGTCGGCCGCGACGCCGGCGAGCTGTGCGGCCTGCCGCCCTGCGGCGTCGAGGCGACCAGCGACGCGGACGCGCTGCTGAAGCTCGACGCCGACTGCGTGTCGTACACCGCGACCGGCGACCTCCGGCCCGCCGAGGCCATCGACGACATGTGCCGCATGCTGGAAGCCGGCAAGAACGTCGTCTCGACCTCGGTCGTGTCGCTGATCTACCCGCCTGCGGCGGACCCGAAGTCGGTCGCGAAGCTCGAAGCCGCCTGCCGCAAGGGCAACACCTCGTGCTTCACCTCCGGCATCGACCCCGGCTTCGCCAACGACGCGCTGCCGATCACGCTGCTCGGCGCGTGCCAGCGCGTCGACTCCGTGCGCGTGATGGAGATCCTCAACTACGACACCTACGACCAGGGCACGGTGCTGTTCGACACCATGGGCTTTGCTGCGCCGCTCGATCACCAGCCGCTGATCCTGATCCCCGGCGTGCTGACGATGGCGTGGGGTGCCGTCGTCCGGGTGATCGCCGCGGCGCTCGGCGTCGAGGTCGAGGAGATCCGCGAGACGCACGAGAAGGCCGCCGCGGAGACGACGTTCCGCATCCCCGCGGGTGAAGTCCCGAAGGGCACGCAGGCGGGGCTGCGCTTCGAGGTGCAGGCGATCGTCGGCGGCAAGCCGAAGATCGTTCTCGAGCACGTGACCCGGCTGCGCGACGACGTTGCACCGCAATGGCCGAAGCTCGCGCAGCACGGCGGCTACCGCGTCGACATCCGGGGCAACCCGTCGTTCCTCTGCGAGCTGCAGATGAACGGCGAGAGCGGCGACCACAACGAGGGCGGCCTCGTCGCGACGGCGCTGCGCGTGCTGAACGCGATTCCGGCGGTGTGCGCGGCGAAGCCGGGGGTGCTGTCGATCCTCGATCTGCCGGTCGGGATGTGCGCGGGCGCGATGTACGCGCGATGAGCGTCCGCCGCCCGCCGGATCAGCGGACGATCGACGAGGCGTTCGCGGACGACCTCGATCGCATCACCCGCGAGCAGCCACCGGCCGAGCCCTCGCCGTGGGGACGCTGATCGATACGAGCGTGGTCGTCGCGGCGGAGCGGGGGACGCTGCGGGACTCGTTCTGATTCCGCGATGCGATCGCCGAGACTCCGCTCGGTTGTCGTGATGTCGCCACCCGCCCTTCCTGGTCGGGCAGCATTTTTTGTGCGTGCAGCCCTTGACGGATTTCGCGAGGGCCACCCGGCCATCGCGACCGGACCATCGAGGCGCCCCCGCCGGGCGCGTACGACGCCCGCCAGCGCACGCGCGCCGCGCCGGGCCGCGTTGCCCCGCGCGCGCCGAGATCGCCGCGCACGGCCCGCCGG
>Ga0194132_10001510_pt1 | contig 46843 bp, 48 predicted proteins | sample TA2KigOf80mmetaG_FD_148612 | JGI IMG/M metagenome (GOLD analysis project Ga0194132, IMG submission 148612) | Freshwater microbial communities from Lake Tanganyika, Tanzania - TA2015054 Kigoma Offshore 80m | ecosystem: Environmental > Aquatic > Freshwater > Lake | place: Tanzania: Lake... | reverse complement strand
ATCCACGATCGCCATGACGGCTCAAGGCCTCCGGCTTTTTCTGATTTGTTTGGCTTAGTGGGCGCCGCCGACCACGCGGGCGAGGGCGCGCGCGCCGAACTCGAGGCCTCGGCGGGGGAGATCGGCGGTGGGAGGCTCCGTCATGGTGAAGCGGACAGTGGCTTCCATGGTGTCATCGGGCAGGACGTCATACCAGAGGTCGAATGCGTCCCCTTCCGGAGTGCGGATCTGTACGTGGGCGCCGCGGTATTCCACCGCAAGGCCGCCGTTGATGCCGGCGTTGTAGGGCATGAGCCGTAGGAAGCGGCTCTGGGCCGTGGGGCCGAGATCGAAGCGGAGGGCGAAGGAGGCCTGGACGGGCTTCTTAAGGGATTGGAGGGTGGCGAAAAGATGGGCGGGAGTGAAGTCCGTCTTGTAAATCTCCACCTGGTCTTCCAGCTCACCTTCGGTCAGGTATTCGACGATGACTTCGCTCTCCTCCGATTCTTCCCGTGAGAGACGGACTTCCGCCCAGCTGTGGAGCTTCTGGTTGTTCTGGGTGTAGTCCTCATGGAAGATGACGCGGTCGTCTTCCTCACCTTCGCGGGAGCCGATGGCGGAGAGCTCGCGGCGCACCTTATCGTTCAGCTCGACGAAGAACTGCAGCTCCAGGCTGGAGCACTGGGTGGTAATAAGGTCGAGCTTAAGGGGGGAGGGCTGCATTGCGCTAGGCCCCGTGGCACTTCTTGAACTTCTTGCCGCTGCCGCAATAGCACGGGTCGTTCCGGCCGAGCTTGCTGGGCGCTGCGCCCAGCTTCTCACGGTTCCCGACGGCTTGGGCCATGGCCTTCTGTTCTTTGCTGGGCTGAAGGATGCGCGTTTGGCGCACTGGAGCCGAGGCGCCACCGGTGGTGCCGGTGCCCTGTGACGGTTCGGGCTGGCGCTGGACGTTGACGTTGAAGATGGTGCGGGCGATATCGTGCTGGATGCGCTGGCTCAGCTCATCGAACATTTCATGACCCTTACGCTTGTAGACCACCAGGGGGTCGCGCTGGCCGATGCCTTCAAGGCCGATGGACTGGCGGGTGTTTTCCATCACCGTGAGGTGTTCAATCCAGTGCTGGTCTATGACGCGGAGCATAACCAGCCGTTCAACGACGCGCATGGTCTCAGGGCCGAGCTCGGCTTCACGCTGGGCGTACAGCTTGTCCACGTAGTCTTCCAGGGCATCCTGGGCCTCTTCACGGCTGAGAGTGCGGAGGGTCTCCTTGTTTAGGCTGTCCGGGAGCGGGAACATCATCTTGAGGGTGGCTAAGAGCTGATCGAGGTTCCAAGACTCCACATCTTCCTTGAGCAGGTTCTCCTTGGCCAACCAATCAATCTCCTTATCCAAGAGGTCTTGGATGTTAGCCTTGAGGTCCGCGCCCTCCAGGATCTTGCGACGCTCGCTGTAGATCACCTCGCGATGCTTGTTCACCACGTCGTCATAGTCAATGAGGTGTTTGCGGATATCGAAGTTGTGGCCTTCCACCTTGGTCTGGGAGTTCTGGATGGCTTTGCTGATAATGCCCATCTGGATGGGCATGTCCTCCGGGACCTTGGCCCACTCCATGATGCGCTTGGCGGCATCCCCGCCGAAGCGGCGCATCAGATCGTCTTCCAAAGAGACGTAGAAGATGGAGGAGCCGGGGTCGCCTTGGCGTCCCGCGCGGCCGCGAAGCTGGTTGTCTATGCGGCGGGCTTCGTGGCGCTCAGTGCCGATGATGGCAAGGCCGCCGAGGGCGATGACCTTATCGTGCTCGTTCTTCCATTCCTGGGGGTCGCGCCCTTCCTTGGAGCCGCCGAGGACTATGTCTGTGCCGCGGCCTGCCATGTTGGTAGCGACGGTGACGGCTCCCTGGCGGCCCGCCTCGGCGACGATGCCGGCTTCGCGCTCATGCTGCTTGGCGTTGAGCACCTGGTGAGGGATGTTCTTCTTATTGAGGAGGGCGCTCAGCCGCTCCGATTTTTCGATGGAGACGGTGCCGATGAGAACAGGCCTACGCGCCTTGTGGTATTCCTCGATCTGCTTCGCGACTGCTTCGAACTTGCCGTTTTCGTTCTTATAAACCAGGTCGTTCTCGTCGGCGCGAATCATGGGCTTGTGGGTGGGGATCGTCGTCACTTCCAGCTTGTAGATCTTGAAGAACTCTTCCGCTTCCGTGGCGGCGGTGCCCGTCATGCCGGCGAGCTTTTTATAGAGGCGGAAGTAGTTCTGGATGGTGATGGTGGCCATGGTCATGGTCTCAGGATTCACCTTCACCCGCTCCTTGGCCTCCACGGCCTGGTGGAGGCCATCCGACCAGCGGCGGCCGGGCATCATGCGCCCGGTGAACTCGTCCACGATGATGACTTCGCCGTCCTTCACCACGTACTCACGGTCGCGCTCATAGAGGACGTGGGCCTTGAGGGCGTTGTCTATGTAGTGCGTGAGGTTGTAGTTGGCCGGGTCGTAAAGGTTCTGGATGCCGAGGCGCTTTTCGATCTTGCTGATGCCCGATTGGGTGAGGGTGACGTTCCGCTCTTTGATGTCTACGGTGTAGTCCTCTTCGACTTTGAGCGTCGGCACGATGTTGGCGAACTGGACATAATACTGCGCCGACTCTGAGGACTGCCCGCTGATGATGAGGGGCGTGCGCGCCTCGTCTATGAGGATGTTGTCCACCTCGTCCACGATGGCGTAGTTCAGGGGACGTTGGACGGCTTGAGTCAGCTCCAGCACCATGTTATCGCGTAGATAGTCGAAGCCGAACTCGCTGTTGGTACCGTAGGTGATATCGGCGGCGTAGGCCTCTTTGCGCGGGACGGGGCGGAGATGCTTCATGGGCTCATCGTCTGAGGGGATGGCGGGATCGTAGACGAAGGCGGTATCGTGCTGGAGGCAGGCGACGGTAAGACCCAGGGCGTGGTAAACGGGGCCCATCCACTGGCAATCGCGCCTGGCCAGGTAATCGTTCACCGTGACTACGTGGACGCCCTTGCCCTCCAGGGCGTTGAGGTAGGCGGGCAGGGTGGCGACGAGAGTTTTACCTTCGCCGGTGCGCATCTCGGCAATCTTGCCATCGTGGAGGACGATGCCGCCGATGAGCTGGACATCGTAGTGGCGCTGGCCCAGGGTGCGCTTGGCGGCTTCGCGAACGGCGGCGAAGGCGTCGATCAGGATATCGTCAAGGCTATCGCCTTCCTTCAGGAGTTCCTTGAACTCGGCGGTTTTGGCCTTGAGCTGGTCGTCGGTAAGGTCCTTGTAATCCTTCTCGGCCTCGTTGGTCTCATCAACCAGGGGTTGGAGTTTTTTTACTTCGCGGGCATTCGCGTCGCCGAAGATTTTGAGCACTGGTGGGTCCTAGCTAAAGGGAGAGTTTGGGATGAGGCGACCATCCACCATTATATAACGGAGGGGGCGGGATTACGGATGAGGGGAGAGGAGGAGCAAGTGTTCTGGAGGGGAAAACAATCCACTGAGAACACTGAACACATTGAACAGAGAGAGAAAGAAGATCTATCCACAGATTACACAGATCAAAAAGATTTGGGGGAGGAAGAGAGGAGAGATAGTCCACGGAGGGAACAAAGAGCACAGAGGTAAGAGAGAGCGAGGGTTAAGGAGAGAGGCGAAGGGCGCGGCGGAGGTTGGCGGTGGTGATGGAGGAGACGTCTGCTACAGAAAGGGATTTGAGTTCGGCGAGCTTTTGGGCGACGAGTTGGACGTGGGCGGGCTCGGTGCGCCGAGCGGGATTTTTCTTGAAGGGTTGGGGGTAGGAGTCGGTCTCGAGGACGATGCGCTCGATGGGGATGGCTTTGACGGCTTCTTGGAGCCCGGGCTCGCGAAGAAGGGGCTTGGCGAGGGAGATGTAGAAGCCAAGGGCGATGGCCTCTTCTGCCTTGTTCGCATCGTAGAGGAAGTAGTGCCAGATGGCGCCGACATCGCCGGCGTGCTCCTGGCGAAGGACGGGGAGGATATCGTGTTCGGCGCCGCGAGCGTGGAAGTCTACGGGCTTTCGAAGCTCCTTGGCGAGGCGGATGTGCTCTCGGAAAGACCGGGTCTGCCAGGAGCGGTCTGGAGAGCCGGGCATGAAATCGAGGCCGGTTTCGCCGATGCAGACGACTTTGGGATGTGAGAGGGCGAGGTCGCGGAGGGTCGCGTAGTCGGTGTCTGTGAAGGGGGATGTGATGTCCGATGGGTGGATGCCGACGCCTGCATAGACGATATCGTTGGCGGCGGCGAGGGCGATGGCCTTGCGGGAGGTCTGGATGGTGGTGCCGACGTTGATGATAATACCGACGCCTGCATCCCGGGCGCGCTGGACCATACCGGCAATTTCATTACCGGTATAGTGATCGAGGTGGGTATGGGAGTCTGAGAGCATGGGAATCATTGTATCGGATGAGGAGGTCGCACCACGCCGTCTGGTTGCGCCAGGAAGAGCACAAATCATAGGCATGGGGACGAGCCATCGGAATGGCAACGAAGAAGGGAAGACAGGGAAGACAGGGAATTCGGAGACCTCTCCCTGGCTCTCTCGTAGCTCGCAGACGAGCACAAGCTATCAGAATGGCTCTCCCGGACGCTTCCCGAGCTGCGGTGGGGAGATGGGAGAGGGTAAGAGCGCAGGGTGCGCCCGTTGGGGAGGGCTGGCCTCTTCGATCTCTTTTTCGGTCTGGGAGCGACGGGCTTCCACGGTGGCCCGGAAGGCTTGGCCGGGAGCATTGGCGTTGCCGCCATCGGGCTGTTGGACTGGGGTGTTGGCAGCACCGCCGCCAGGCTGCCGGCCGGGGGCGAGTGGACGAGCGCCCTGCTGGGGAGTGGCGGTGGGCGGAGCGGTTTGGGCGGCGGCGCGGCCCGCGAGGAGCATGGGAGAGGCGATGAGGGCCGCAGCGGAGAGGGTGAGGGCGGCCCTGTGAGCGGCGGAGCGGAAAGGCATCGGGACCTCCGTTGAGTGGCATAGCCCCCTAGGGAGCAGCCTCACCATCGCATGTCGAGGGAGGGTGTTTGAGAAGTAGCAGTGAGTGAGGGGTGCGATAGGCGTCGACTTGCCTGGAGACGACGCGCGCGATACGCTTGGGGACGCTTTCGCCGACCGCACCAGAATGAGGTGAGCCGTGGAACAGCACCCCATCATCGCTAAGGGACCGCGTGACTTGCGGGCAACGCCGAACATCGCGGATTACGACACGCTGAGGAAATCGTTCTCCTGGGAGCAGATCGAGAAGGAGCTGGACTGGCTGCCCGGAGGCGGATTGAACGTGGCGCACGAGTGCATTGACCGCCACTGCCGGACAGCGAAGAAGGACAAGACGGCGATGATCTGGGTGGGGAAGAACGGGGAGGAGGAGCGGTATACGTTCGCGCAGATGCGCGACCATTCGAACAGGGCGGCGAACGTGTTGATCAGCCTAGGCTTGAAGAAGGGCGACCGGGTCTTTGTCTTTCTGGACCGGCTACCGGAGACGTACTTTGTGCTGTTGGGTGTCCTGAAGGCCGGAGGGATCGTGGGGCCGCTATTCTCCGCATTCGGCCCCGACCCGGTTCGGGACAGGCTGCAGGACAGCGAAGCGACGATTTTGGTGACTTCGCCGGAGCTGCGGAACCGGATCGCGAAGATCCTGCCTGAGTGCACAGCGCTGAAGCACATCGTGATCGTGAACAAGCTGGGGCGCAGCAAGGAGCCGCTGAAGCCGGGCGAACATTCGTACGAGGCGCTGGCGGCGAAGGCGGCTTCGAAGTTCGAGATCGCGCATACGACGCGGGACGACTATTCGATCATGCATTACACCTCGGGAACGACTGGGAAGCCGAAAGGGGCGGCGCACCGGCATAATTCCGTCATCCAGCAATACGCCACCGGCAAATGGTGCCTGGACTTCCATGAGAATGATCTGTACTGGTGCACGGCCGATCCGGGCTGGGTGACGGGGACCTCGTACGGCGTCATCGCGCCGTGGAGCAACGGGGTGACGCAGCTGATCTACGAGGGGGGGTTCAAGGCGACGGCCTGGTACGACCTCATCGAAAAGCACAAGGTGACGGTGTGGTACAGCGCGCCTACGGCCATCCGAATGATGATGAAGATCGGCGAGGAGGCGGCGAAGAGGCGGGACCTTTCCAGCCTGCGGTTCATCTCCAGCGTGGGGGAGCCGCTGAACCCGGAGTGCATCTTCTGGGGGCAGAAGGCGTTCGACCTGCCGTTCCACGATAACTGGTGGCAGACGGAGACGGGAGCCATCATGTGCGCGAACTACGCGAAGTATCCCATCAAGCCAGGCTCCATGGGCCGACCGATCCCCGGGGTGGAGCTTGCGATCATTGACGATGCGGGTAACAGGGTTCCCGCCGGGAGGATCGGCAACCTGGCAGTGAAGCCGGGATGGCCTTCTATGTTTCAGACGTATTGGAAGAACGAGGCGATGTACAAGTCTAAGTTCAAGGACGGCTGGTATATCACGGGCGACCGGGCTAGCATGGACGCCGACGGGTATTACTGGTTCGTTGGGCGGGCGGACGATGTAATCAACACGGCGGGCCACCTGGTGGGGCCGTTCGAGGTGGAGAGCGCGCTGGTAGAGCATCCGGCGGTGGCGGAGGCTGGGGTGATCGGGAAGCCGGACCCGATCGCGATGGAGGTGGTGAAGGCGTTCGTGGCGCTACGAGAGGGATATCAGCCATCGGACAAGCTGCGGAATGAGATTATGAACTTCGCCCGGCAGAAGCTTTCGGCGGGGGTGGCGCCCCGGGAGATCGAGTTCGTGCCGGGTCTGCCAAAGACACGGAGCGGGAAGATCATGCGGCGGCTGCTGAAGGCGCGGGAGCTGGGCCTGCCTGAGGGGGATACGAGCACGCTGGAAGAGGATTAGAGGAGAAGAAGAAAGTTGATCCACAGATGACACAAAGGGCATAGAGGTGGGAGGGGAGGATGGTCCGCAGATATCGCAGAGAACGCAGATGTGAAGAGGAGAGCAGTGGGGAATATCTCCTGAGGATGGAGAGGGCACGGACATGAGGAGAAGGATTGCAGGAACTGAGGAAAGGGGAGTACCCATAAAGGGCGCTCTGGCGCAACATACGATCTGAGGGATTAAGACCCGCATGAACGAGAGGTGTTGGGATGGCAGAGGGTGTGAAGTGGGCAGGAAGAGCATTTATCCAAGGGAAGGGCCAGCAAGGCTCAATCGAACGTTAGTGTGAGAGTTAAGGGGAGAGGCAGACGGACATAGCGCGTTGACTTGATGGCGTCGCGATGCTAGGTTCACCGCAGCAAACCCAGGCACTAAAGAGGGGTATATGACGACGTACCAGCTTATTTCTTCAGACGATCACCTGACGGAGCCGCCCGACGCATGGCAGAGCCGCCTGCCGGCGAAGCTGAAGGAGCGGGGGCCGAGGGTGGTGCGCACGAAGGAGGGGGACGGCTGGGTGTGGGAGGGCAGGCCGTGGACGAGCCTGGGCCTGGGCGTGCAGGCGGGCCGGGAGTTCAAGGACTACCGGCTGAGCGGCGCGACATTTGAGGACATCCGCAAGGGGACGTGGGACCCGGGCGAGCGACTGAAGGATATGGACAAGGACAGCACCTGGGCGACGGTGTTGTACCCGAATACGGGGCTTTCCCTCCCGCTTATCCAGGACCAGGAGCTGCATGAGGCGTGCGTCCGCGCCTATAACGATTTCTGCTCGGACTTCTGCAAAAAGAATCCCTCCCGGCTGATCGGCCTTGGGGTGATGCCGCGAGGCGGGGTGGAGAAGGCGCTGGCGGAGCTGAGGCGCATCGGGAAGCTAGGGATGCGGGGTGCGGTGCTGCAATCGCTGCCGAGTAGCGGCACGTGGCCGACGAAGGAGGATGAACGGTTCTGGGCCGAGGCGCAGGAGATGGGCATTTTGCTGCATGTGCACCTGAAGCTGCAAGGGGTGACGCCGAACTTTTCACCCCAGGACAGCGCGAAGCTGATGAATCCGAACCTGCAGATCGTCCTGCGGGGTTATGCGCTGATCGCGCAGGGATGCCAAGACGCGTTCGCGGGGCTGATCTTCTCCGGGGTGATGGAGCGCTACCCGAAGCTGAAGTGGGTGGCCGTGGAGGGCGGGATCGGCTGGATCCCGTACTACCTGGAGCGGTGGGACGGGGTGTGGGAGCGGCAACGACACTGGGCGAAGCTGCAGCTGCCGATGAAGCCGAGCGCATACTGGCGGCGGCAGGTCTTTGCGACGTTCGAAGAGGACAAGATCGGGATAGAGCTTGCGGTGCGCCATCCCGAGTATGTAGGCGTGGATAACCTGATGTGGGCGTGCGATTACCCGCACGGGGACACGACGTGGCCGAATTCGGTGAAGTCGGTACGGAGTCAGTTCAAGGATGTGCCGAAGGCGGCGCTGCGGAAGATGACGTGGGAGAATGTGTCGAAAGTGTACGACATCGCTGCGCCGAAGGGCTAGCCTACGCCGTTGTACCAGCGATAGACGGGGTGCCCGAGGCCGGGCTGGGCGAGATCCGCGCCGATGGTTTCGCGGAAGTGGAGCTTGAGGTCGTTGAAGGACCAGCCCTGGGGCTGGAAGGCGAAGCGGTACTGGGGCTGCTGCATGAGGGCAAGGGTGTCCCCCGCGAGGAAGATGACCTGTCCTGTCACCCATCTGCTCTCGTCACTCAGGAGATAGGTGACGATGGGCACATTCGATTCGGCAGTCGGCATGTCGAAGACCGGGGGTGACGTGTCCTTGGCATCGAAAGTGTAGCGCCACCTGACGTGCATGGTGGGCTTGTTGTGTGACGGGCGGAGCTGGAAGACTGGGCTGACAGCGTTCACTCGCACGCCGAACTCGGCCAGCTCCAAGGCCCAGGAGCAGGTGGCCGAGACGACGGCCCCCTTCACCGCGGCGTAGGTGGAGCGCCCCGGAATGCCGTGGAGGGCTACGGACGTGACGGTGAGGATGCTGCCGCTTCGCTGCTTGATCATGTGCCGGGCGGCGTGATGGGCTGTGGCGAAGTGGCCGTTGACGTGGGCCTGAGAGGTGACGTCTATAGCGTCTTGGTCCATCTCCCAGAGGGCGCCATGCTTGTAGCGGTGGGCGCAGTTGAGGAGGCCGTCTATGCGGCCATAGGCGGCGACGCAGGCGTCTATGGCTCGGCCTGCGCCTTGCCAAGAGAAGACATCGTCGGTGTTGGCGACGGCGTGGCCGCCAGCGGCGCGGAGCTCGGCGAGGAGGCGATCCAGGGAAGGCTTATCCACATCGTTGATGAGGAGCTTGGCGCCTTCTTGGGCGAGGCCGAGGGCGGAGGCCCTGCCGAGCTTGCCGGCGCCGCCGGTTATGGCGACGACTTTGCCATCGAGAGCGCCCATGAGGAGCCTCCTGGAGTAGAATGGCGCTACCATAGGCCTACCGCTACATGGTGTAAAGAGGGGGTTGTGCAGGGAATCTGTGGGCGACGCGATTTTCCGGCCTTAACTCTCTGCTTCAGGGCGTTTTCCTTCGTGTTTGTTTGAGACTTGATAATACCTATTCCTGGGAGTACTCTCCCACGCACACCTATGGGTTTCAGGGTTTGTTTTGCAATTGTATAGGAGGAGGATTCGATGAAGCTTTCGTTGCATCTCTTCGCCTTAGTGGGTCTCATTGTTTCCGCGATGCTGGTGGTTACGGCATGCGGCGGCGAGGAAGCTGCTGTCGGACGCCGGGTTCCCGAACGGGCTGAATTTCACGTTTAACACGAGCGTGGGCGCCAGCGCGGCGGCGACGTACGAGCGCGAGACGACGGTGATCCTGGAGCAGCTGAAGAAGATCGGCATCAGCGGCACGATCCAAACGCCAGACTACCCGACGTACCTGCAGAACGAGGCGAAGGGACTCTTCCAGCTCCTGCCCCGGTACTTCTGCTCGACGGCGTCCGGCTCGGGCGATCCTGAGTACTCGCTGCTGTACTACGTGAAGGGCGGAACGTGCAACGTGATGGGCTGGTTCGATCAACGGGTAGAGGACCTCTACCAGAGGCAGTTGGGGACGGCGGACATCGCCGCCCGATTGCAGACGGTGCAGGCGATCAACCGGCTGGTGGTGAACGACCTGGCCTGGGTCTTCCCGATCTACACGGAGCTCTTCTTCGGCGGCTTCCGCCCTGAGGTGAAGGGCTACCCCGGCGAGCCTGCGACGATGGCGACGGATGCGCGAAACATCTTCCGCTACGAGCGGGTGTGGCTGGATACAAAGTAAGCTTACGGCAGATGGTTGACTTAGCGAGGCCTCCCGGCGCGCCGGGAGGCCTCGCTTTTTGTGCGGAAGGTGACGAGCTATACCCTTGTCATAACCTACTGGCGTCGTGCACAATGGGACGGTGAAGCACATCCAAATGCTGTCCTGGGCGGCTGTTGCCGTCCTGGTCTTTTCAGCGTGCGCCACCGAAGGGTCGCAACCCGCGGCTGGAGAGCGGTCACCGGAGCCGCCCACGGCCGCCGCGCCTCTGCCAGACGCAACGCTCGCGGCACCATCTCCAACAACAGTCCCTCCAATGGCGACAGTCCCCCCTACTGTTCCACCAACGCCGAGCCCGCAACCCTCGGCTACGCCAGCGCCAACGCCGATACCCGCAACGCCTACAGCGACACTGAGGCCAACGGCGACGCCCTTACCAACGCCGACGCGCTTCCAAGGGCCGCCAACGCCTACGGCCAATCCGTGCTCGGCGACTCCGCTCACGAACGCGCCGGTGCGGCTGGAGCACATCGCCTCTATGAGTCCGATCGCCGATCTTACGCCGCCGGACCATGTCTTCCCGGCGCCGCACATGTATTTCTACACAAAGAACGACGCCACGCCGAACGACATCGAAGCGCCGGTCTATGCACCCGGTAATATCGTCGTCACCTCCATTGCCCTTAGAAACTATGGGGTGCTCAACGACAAGACGAACTATACGGATTACACGCTGTCGTTCGGGGTGTGCGACGGCCTGGAGGGCTATTTCCACCACGTGCGGAGCCTGACGCACCCGGACCTGACACAGGCGCTCCGGGCGCAAGGCTGTACGCCCATGGGTCCAGGCAACGAGAAGTTCTGTAGTTTCCCTGTTCGGGTACCCATCGCCGCGGGGGTGCAGATGGCGACAACGGGAGATCGCGCGGCGGGAGTGAGCGGGTTGGATATGGGCATGCGAGACTACCGGCTGGCGACGGGGCGTTCGGCGTTCGCGAACGCCGAACGCTGGTGCAAGGGCACGGGCCCGCCGGGTATCTTTGAACATTGTTACACGGTCTGTCTGTTCGATTACGTCTCCGCAGTCGAACGGGATCGGTACTTGGGGCTGTTCACGGATTTTTCGCGCTCGATGGTCCGGACCGACCAGCCGCGCTGCGGCGATTTCTACACGGACCGCGCTGGGACGGCCCAGGGTCGCTGGTATTCAGCGGCCAACGCCGAGCAGTTCAGCGAAGCGCCCCACCTGTATATCGGGCCGAGCGCGTTGAGCGGCTCCGTGTATGCCTTCTCCATGGGAACGTCAGTGACGAACGTGCGGGCGCGTCAGTACCTCTTCATTCCACAGGCCTCCGGCCTGGTCAACCGGCGGTTCGATACGATCACCGACGGCCAAGTCTATTGCTATGAGCGCTTTTACGATTATGCGGGCGATGCCCTCGCGAATAGAACCCCCGCTTCGGGCATCACGATCCTGGCGCAGTTGACGAATAATGGGCAGAGGCTGGCGATCTCGGCAGGCCCCGGCGGCGCATGCGGCAGCGGCCCGTGGACGATGGCCAACGCGGCGACGTTCGAGCGGTGATGCCGGCCACGAGAGGCTAGGCAGCTCGGGCCGCTAATCGCTCCCTCTGCTGCGGCTCCCTATGTATAATTGGCCATCTCTTTTCTCACATGTTGGGGCCTGGAGGAACTTTTGGGATGAGCCAATCGCGCCAGGCGGGGAAGCGGATCGAGGCGGGCGACGCGTGGGAGGCCATCGAGCGGTTCTTTGACGAAGGGCTGACGGATGGGCTGCCCATCGTGCCGCCGACAGAGGCTTTGGTCGCGCGTTTCTTGGAGGCAGTCCACCTACCGCCTGACCAGATCGTTGGGCGCATCCCTGAGCGATCCATCGTCCTGACGGCCGAGAAGGTTGCGGCGAATGCGGTGATGGCGGGGTGCAGGCCCGAGTATATGCCGGTCGTCCTCGCCATCGTGGAGGCGATCTGCGAGCCGAAGTTTAACCTGCACGGCTCGTCCGCGAGCACGGGCGGATCGGCGCAGCTGGTTATCGTGAACGGGCCCATCGCTGGAAGGCTGGGCATCAATTCGGGGGTCAACCTCTTCGGCCCCGGCGCGCGGGCGAATGCGACCATCGGCCGGGCGGTGCGGCTGGTCGTGATGAACGTCGTCGGGTCTATTCCAGGCGTTCTGGATAAGAGCACGATGGGCCACCCCGGGAAGTACAGCTACTGCATCGCGGAGGCGGAGGATGTTTCGCCGTGGGCGCCGCTGCACGTGGAGCGAGGTTTGACCAGGGAGGAGAGCGCGGTAACGGTCGTCGCCGCCGAAGGGCCGCACCAGGTTTATGATCACAGCAACAACAGGCCCGAGGGCATCCTCGGCTCGGTGGCTGAGGCGATGGCGGTGTGCAATCGCGGGTATGGGACGTTTGTGGTGGTGCTGTGCCCGGAGCACGCGGGATATATCGCGAAGGCTGGATGGAGCAAGCAGCAGGTGAAGCAGTTCCTGTACGACCAGGCGCAGAGGCCGGTGGCTTTTTATAAGCGCACCGGCAAGACGCCGGGAACGGTGGCGCCGGAGGATGAGGCGAAGCTGACGCATGTGCTGACTTCGCCGGGGGCGGCGATGGTGGTGGTCGGGGGAGGGATGGCGGGCGGGTTCAGCGCGGTGATACCGACGTGGGGGCGCGGCGCAATGAGCGCGGCGCAGACGAAGGCGGTGAAGGGGTAGGGGGAGGAGAGGGGGAGGATTTGATCCACAGATTACACAGATTACACAGATTAAGAAGATTTGGGAGAGGGACAGAGAAGAGAGTTGATCCACTGGGGGCACAGAGAGCACGGATGGTGGAAGAGGTGCAGGGAGCAGGGTTTTTGGGGAGGGAGATTTGTCTGCTCCGGTGCGGCCCCGATGCAACATACGGCCCGAGCGGTCCGGACTCATAGGAATGAGGGTGAGGACACACGCGGTCCGAGAGGCTCGGACTCATAGAAACGAGAGTCATCGGAATGACAGATACTGCAGAGAGCGCAGATGGGGGAGAGGAATCGGGGAGAGGGCATCCACCGGGGGCACAGAGATCGAAGAGGTAGAAGGGGGAGAATAGTCCGCAGATTTTCTGATAGGCGTAGATGAGCGGGATGTGGAGGTTTGGAAGCGTGGAACTTTCTACTAGCGATAATGTTCTGCACATCCGCCTTTCTAGGTGGGAGAAGGTGTGGGCGGTCCACCGGGACCTGCAGGTGCCGGTGGCGAAGATGGAGCGGGCGCATACGGAGAGGCCGGAGACGATATGGCCGGAGATACGGGCGCCGGGGTCGTTCATGCCGGGCGTGATCAAGGCGGGGACGTATCACTTGTGGCAGGAGAGGAAGTGGTCGTTTACAAGGGCGGGGTTGAAGAATGGGCGATACCGGGAGTTCTGGTATGCGACGCGGGGGAACCGGGAACGGTTTTTGGTGGTCGAGCTGACGGAGCACCGGTACCGGAGGATCGTGTTGACGCACCCGGATAATGTGGAGTGGGCGAAGCGGATCAACAGGGCGATCGAAGGAGTGAAGGCGGCATGACGAGACTCATCTTGGTTGACCCGAGGGCTGAACCGTCCGCCCCGCCTGCGGCGCTGGCGAAGCGACCGCTGGCACTGGACGGGAAGCGCATCGGCCTACTGGATAACCATAAGCTGAACGCTGGGGCGCTGTTGGAGGAGATCGCCAGGCTGATGGCGGAGCGGTACGAGGTCACGGAGGTTGTGCGGGCGCAGAAGAGCGACGGCTCGACGCCTGCGCCGCCGCCGCTGTTGGACGATCTGGCGAGGCGGTGTGACCTGGTGATCGCCGCCGTGGGCGACTGAGGGTCGTGTTCGTCGGGCAGTTTGCACGACGGGATAGCGATGGAGCGGCGAGGGATACCGACGGCTGTGGTGTGCACGGAGCCGTTCGTGCCGACGGCGAAGATGATGGCGCGGCTGCAGGGGAAGGCGGACTACCCGTTCGCGGTGATCAAGCACCCCATCGGCAGTCTGACGCCGGGGGAGCTGCGGCAGCGGGCGGAAGAGGCGCTGCCACAGGTGGTGCGGCTCTTGACGCAGGGGCGCTGACAGGCCATCATCGCTGCCATCTCGAGTTATGGGCGGCAACCGCGAGCCAGGGTCGGCTGACCGCCACTCGCCTGACGGCAAAGGAGAGCTTCCATGGGACTTATCACCGGGTTCAATCACGTTGTGCTGGTGACGAACGATATGGACAAGACGGTGCGCTTCTACCGGGACGCCCTTGGGCTGAGGGTGGCGGCGACGGTGACCCGTGCGACGCGCCCGCCTGGGACGCTGACGCGATCGGGAGACGAGTGGAACCGGCTCTATTTCTTTGACGTAGGTAACGGCGATACGCTGGCCTTCGCAGAGTTTCCGGGGAAGGACACAACGGCGGAGAAGTCGTACTTCTTTGGGGCGTGGCCGGGTGAGGGGCGGGCGATCACGCGGCTGCAGAAGATGGAGCATATCGCGCTGAACGTGGAGGGGCTGCGGCAGTTGAAGGCTGTCCAGAAGCGGCTGCGGAGCAAGGGAATCCTCGTTTCTGAGGTCCAGGATCTGAAGGGTTCGCCGTTCGTGAAGTCCATCTATGTGTACGACCCCAACTGGATCCCGCTGGAAGTGGCGACGTTCGATAGGAAGACCCCGGCCTGGCGCAGGCGGAAGAAGAGCGATTGGTTCAATGACCCTTCGCCGGTGCCGGCACTCCGGCCCGCGAAGGCGTCGCGGCGGGTGAACGTAGCGGCGACGGCGGTGAAGGCGAAGACGGCACGGGCGTAAGCTTCCGAATTTTCCAGAGTCGCCGTCCGCCACGTGCTATCCTGGACGGCGATGGACGCGTCACCATCCTCCACGACTGAACTCGAACTGAAGCGCACCGTTGGGCTGTTGGCGGCGGTTGGCTCCGGGACGGGGCTGATCGTCGGCGCGGGCGTCTATGTGCTCATCGGCGAGGTGGCGGGCGTCGCGGGGAATGCGGTGTGGGCCTCGGTGCTTCTGGCCGGGGCGGTGGCGCTCTTCACCGGCCTTTCCTACGCCGAGCTTTCTTCCATGCACCCACGCGCGGCGGCGAGCTTCCTCTACGTACGGGATGCCTTCGGCGGTGGGCCGGCCTATCTCATTGGGACGCTGGCCGTCTTCTCGCAGATCGTTTCCGTCTCGGCGGTAGCCCTGGGCTTCGGCTCTTATATGGACGATGAGTTCGGCTTCTCCATAGTCGGCGGGGCGTTGCTGGTCATCGGCGGATCGGTGCTGATCTCGTATCGGGGCGTTCGAGAGTCCACAGTGCTAGGCAGTCTCCTATCGCTCGTGGAAATCGTGGGGCTCGCCATCGTCATCATCGCGGGGCTAAAGTATCTCGGCGATGAGAACCTGATGCAGCTTTCCGAAGGGACATCGGGGCTGTTCACGGGCGCTTCGCTGATGTTCTTCGCTTTCCTAGGCTTTGAGCAGATCGCAAACTTCGCGCAGGAGATTAAGAACCCAGGGAGGAACGTGCCGAGGGCGATCCTGCTGTCCGGCGGCATCGCGGCCGGGCTCTATGTGCTGGCGGCGATCGCCTCAGTGAGCGTGCTGGGCTGGGAGGCCCTGAGCGCGAGCAAGGGGCCGCTGGCGGAGGTGGCGGAGCGGGCGGCAGGGGGGTGGGCGTCCGATATGCTGGTGGTCATCGCGCTGGTGGCGACGTCCAGCACGGTGCTGATCGCGCTGGCGACGGTGACACGGGCGATCTACGGGATGGCGTCCAGCGGGGCGCTGCCGAAGGCGCTGGCGGCGGTTGGGACGAAGCGGCGCACGCCGTGGGCGGCGACGGCGGCGGTAGCGGCGGTGGCGATGCTGGTGGCCCTAGCGGGGGACATCGGTGTGGTGGCGGAGATGGCGAATTTCACGATCCTGCTGGTGTTTATCGCGGTGAACCTAAGCCTCATCATGCTGAGACGGAAGCAAAAGGCGGCCGAGCGGCCCTTCCGCATCCCGTTCGCGGTGGCGGGGGCGCCGGTCTCGGCGGTCCTGGGGGTCGGCGGCTGTATCTTTCTGATGGCGAACGTCTCGGGGTCGGCGGCACTATACAGTGTCATCGTCATCGCCTGCGGCGGCGCGCTCTATCTTGCGCGTCGGAGAGGGCAAGGGGCGCGGTAGGCTGTGGAGAAGAAAGGCGCGCAAATCGTGGTCTGTACGGGGCTGAACTGCACGTATAACGGCGCTCCCGACCTGCTGAAGGCACTCGAGAAGAAGCTAGGGCTGACGCCGGGCATCCCGCCGCCGGACGGGTGGGCCAGGGTGGAGACGACGCAGTGCACGACGCGCTGCGCCGACGGCCCGAACGTGGATATTGACGGGAGGCCGTACATCTACATGGAGCCGGAGAAGTTGGTGAGCCTGCTGCGCGAGCTGAAGAGGCGCGGGTAGAGCGGCTACGGGCCTGCGGCCCTTCCCTTTTGCGCGCAGTGCTACAATGCGCCCCAAGCGCCGCCTGCAGGGGCGAATCACAAGCGAGGTGCGCTATGACGATGACGAAGGTGAAGTACAACGTTATATCCGCAGACTCCCATATCTATGAGACGCCGGATCTGTGGGAGAAGTACATCGAGCCGGCGTTCAAGCACCGGGCGCCGAAGCTGGTGAAATCGCCTGATGGGACGGAGCGCATCGTGGGCGAGGGATTCGCCGGGTCGCCGGGGATGGCGGCCTCGGCGGGGAAGAAGGCGGAGGATGTGAGGCTGGAGGGGAGCTACGCCACGGCGCGGCAAGGGGCTTTCAACCCGGCGGAGCGGGTGAAGGATATGGCGATGGACGGGGTGGACGCCGAGATCCTCTACCCTACGATCTGCATGACGGCTTTCCGGGCGAAGGACCAGGACTACATGATGGCCTGCCTGCGGGCGTACAACTCGTGGATGGCCGATTTCATGAAGATCGCGCCGGAGAAGCTGATCGGCGTCGGTGTGACGGACCTGGGGAACGTGCAGGCGGCGGTGGAGGAGGTCTACCGCTGTAAGAGGCTGGGCCTGCGGGGGATCATGGTGCCCGCGGCATCGCTGATCAAGGACGGCTTTGGGAACCCGGTCTATGAGCCGTTCTGGAAGGCGGTGGAGGAGACGGACCTGCCGCTGAGCATGCACACCTTCGCGGCGCCGGTGAACTCGGTGGATGTGAACAACTGGATGGTGAGCTATAGCATCTGCACGGTGCAGATCCAGACCTCGATCGCGCAGATGATCTTCTCGGGCGTCTTTGAGCGGCACCCCAACCTGCGGCTGGTCTCCGTTGAGAACGACGTGACGTGGGCACCGAACCTGATGGAGCGGATGGACCACGTCTACAACCGCCACCGCTTCTGGGCGGGGGTGGGCATCAAATCGGGCAAGCTGCCGAGCGCGTTCTTTAAGGAGCATATCTTCATGACGTTCGTGCGGGACACGGCCGTGGCGGCGCTGCGCCACCACATCGGGGTCAAGAACATCTTGTGGTCGTCCGACTACCCGCATGCGGATACGAGCTGGCCGAACTCCAAGAAGTCCATCCAGGACCACTTTGGGGCGATCCCGGCGGACGAGCGCTACCGGATGGTGGCAGGGAACGCCGCGGAGATTTATCGGCTAAGCTAGTCGGATCGCGGTGACGAGAAATACCGCGAATCACATACAGAAGGGGAGTTTGACTGCCTATGGCTTGGGAATACTTGAAGTTTTTCCATATCGTCTTTGTGCTGACGTTCTTTTCCGGGACTATCGTGAGCATGATGACGGGGATAGCGGCGGCAAAGGCGAAGAGCATCGAATCGGTGGCGATCCTCACCGGGATCGCGGCACGAGCGGCGAAGTTCGTGACGATCCCTTCGTTCATCCTGGTGGGCATATTCGGTGTGCTGACGGCGTCAGAGCAGAATCTCGACCTGACGGGCACCGGATGGCTGAACGCGGCCTATGTGGCCAGCATCTTGGGGTTCATCCTGGGCCTAGCGGTGTTGACACGACATGGGGCGAAGGCCGCGAAGCTGGCGGCGAGAGACGCGCAGGCGGGCAAGAAGTCCGAAGGGCTTGAGAAGGAGCTGAACGCGCCGCTGCCGAAGATCGTGGGGCCGCTGCTGCACCTGCTGGTGGCCTACATCATCGTGCTCATGGTGTTCCAGCCGTACGATTAGCCAGAAGCAAGAGCACGTGCCTGATCAGGGCGTCCCGAGCGATCGCGGACGCCTTTTCTTTTAGCCCATGAAGAGCTTGAGCCACTTGGCCTGAAAGGATTTGGCGTTCTTTCCCAGGTAGCCATCAAGGCCCCAGACGCGGCCAGCGGCGAGGACGCCGAGCATGAGGAAGACGAGGATATAGACGATGTAATAATCGAGGAAGAGGTCGTATTCAGGGGGGAACTGGGCGATGTAGAAGAGGAACATCATGGCCGCGCCCATGAGGAGGGCGAAGTGGGTAAAGAGGCCGAGGAGGAGGGCGCCGCCGATGAGGACCTGGCCGTACATGACAAGGGGGTCTATGACGTCCAGCGCCGCCCGGGACTGGCCGAGGCTGACGAACCAGCTCTTCCAAGGTCCGCTGGTGGCGTTGATGAGGAAGCCCTCCGCAGTGAAGCCGTAGCGGAGCTTGTGGTAGCCGGCGTAGAGGAAGACCCAACCCATGGCGAGGCGCAGGGTGAAGGTGAAGAACTGGACGCCCCAAGGGACGCGGAGGGTGACGGCCTCTTTCTTGAGTGGTGGAGCATCTGAGGCCCCATCCTGGCGTTTCGGTGACATACCTGCACCTCAATGGATGAAACAGAGTACTGGGTTCAAGGATACCATCGGCCAAGAGGGGAAAACAAAAAATGGCCTCCCGGACATGTCCGGGAGGCCATTTTGGCGCTATCTGATTGGGACTAGATGGCCTTTTCGCCGCGCTCGCCGGTGCGGACGCGGACGACCTGATCTATGGAGCTGACGAAGATCTTGCCATCGCCGACGGAGCCGGTGCGGGCGTTCTCCAGGACGATGTCAATGATCTTCTCGACATCGGCATCCTTGCAAACGACGCTGAGCTTCACTTTAGGAATCATGTCCACAGTGACGCTGACGCCGCCGCGTCCCTGGTGCACGATGCCCTTCTGCATCCCGCGCCCGGTGACGTTCGTGACGTTCAGTCCAGGGAAACCGGCCTGGGCGAGGGCCTCAGAGACGATAGCCACGCGCTCCGGACGGATGATCGCTTCAATTCTTCTCATTACATTCCTCCAAGATGTTCGAGGCTAGGCGGCATGGTTAGCGGTACGCTTCCTCACCGTGCAGAGCGATGTCCAGACCCTTTTCCTCTTCGTCTTCCTTGACACGCAGGCCCATGGTCTTGTCAAGCACGAAGAGGATAGCAGTCGTGACGCCGAAGCTCCAGGCCCAGGTGACGATGATGCCGACGAGCTGCCAGCCGATCTGGGTTCCCCGATCCATGGTGAGGGTGAAGGCGCCCGCGGTGCCGATGCCGGCAAAGAGGCCCGTGGCGAGAGCGCCCCAGGTGCCGCCGATGGCGTGGACGGAGAAGACGTCCAGGGCGTCATCCACGTTGGTCTTAGAGCGGAACTGGACGGCGAAGTAGCAGAAGGCACCCGCGCCCATGCCGATGAGAATGGCCGGCATGACGCCGACGAAGCCGGCGGCAGGGGTGATGGCGACGAGGCCGGCAACGGCGCCGGAGGCCGCGCCGACGGCGCTGGCCTTTTTGGTGAACCACATGGAGAGGGCGACCCAAGTGACAGTGGCCATGGCGGCCGCAGTGTTGGTGGTGACGAAGGCGAGTGTGGCGCCGCCGCCAGCCGCGAGGGCGCTGCCGGAGTTGAAGCCGAACCAGCCGAACCAGAGGAGACCGGCGCCGAGAACGACGAAGGGGATGTTGTGAGGCTCCATGGGGTCAGCCTTGTGGCGCAGGCGCCGACCGACGAAGAGGGCCGCCGCGAGAGCCGCCAGGCCTGAGTTCATGTGGACGACGGATCCGCCCGCGTAGTCCTTGACGCCCTTATCAAACATCCAGCCGCCGCCCCAGACCCAGTGAGCCATGGGCGTATAGACGATGGTGAGCCAGAGCACCAGGAAGACGATGTAGGTGCTCCACTTGAAGCGCTCAGCGATGGCGCCGGTGATGATGGCGGGGGTGATGATGGCGAACATGGCCTGGAAGATCATGTAGGTCATGTGCGGCATGTTCTGCGGGAAGTAGCCGGCATCGGCGTTGCCGGGCGCGACGGCGGAGACGTCCTGGAGGCCGATGTAGCGGAGATCGCCGATGAAGTTGTTGCCGCCATCGCTGAAGGCGAGGCTGTAGCCCCAGAGGACCCAGACGACGCCGACGACGCCCATCGCGATGAAGCTATGCATCACGGTGCTGAGGACGTTTTTCTTTCGAACCAGACCGCCATAGAAAAAGGCAAGGCCGGGGGTCATCAGCAGCACCAGGGCCGATGAGGCCAGCAGCCAGGCAGTATCGCCAGTGTTGATTTCTGGCATGCACTCCTCCTGTAAAAAGATTCTGCAGACGAGGCTAGTTTCGGCGTGTTACGCGGATGTGTACGAAATGTTACAGGCGTGTTACACGGACTGGAGGCGGACTTTCTCCTGGCGCTCAGGGGTCAGGCAGCGGATGCCGCGACCTTCACGACCAGGGTTGCGTAGGCACCCGGGGGGAGGACGAATTTGGCCTGGATCGAGGTATCTGAAAGGGCCTGAGCGGACATTTCCCTGGGGAAGAGGAGCAGAGGGCGTTCGCCTTTCGCGAGGTAGGCGTTCTGGAGGATGCGGGCCTTCATATCGCCGAGGCAAAAACCTTCTTGGGCAAGGGTCTCTTGGACGATGCGCGCGAGGGTGGGATCGCGGAGACGGGCCTGGTGGTTAGGCAGGGGGGCCAAGAGGCGTCGCAGTGAATCGAGGGGCTCTTTGGGGAGGGTGCGATACAGCGCCAAAGGCTCGCCTGCGATCTCGAGTTTTGCGCCTTCTGGAGGCACGAGGCCCGCTATGCTCTGCAGGTAGCGGGAGGCGATGCGGTTCCAGAGGAAGCTCTGGTAGGCGCTCAAGAGGAGAGGCAGGAGACGCGGCGTGATGAGGTTCACGGCTTTGCGGAAATCGGAGGGGTGGTCTTTGAAGAAGGAGAGGATGCTGCGATGGTTGGAGCGAGGGGCCTGCTCGAACAGGTACTTCCAATCAGGCCAGCGATCCTTGGCGATGCGCTTGAAGGCGCGGAGATCGGGAGGATCGCCGGGGGCAGGCTGGGTGAAGTAGGCGCGAAGGGCGGCTTCGGCATCGCGCTGGAGGATGGCCTTGCCGATGAAGAGCCCGCCGGGGGAGTAGGAGCCGAAGCGCTGCTCATCGAAGTAGTTGGGCAGGCCGTGCTCCGCTATTTCGCGCAGGCGAGCCGCTAGGCGTTCGGCATCGCCCGCCGAGGGCACGCCGATGGTGAGGGTGAAGCGATTGCCGGAGATATCGCGGGGGTTGAGGTGCCGGGACATACGCCCTGCAGCGTGAGCCTCATAGCCCGCGCCGGAGAGGCGCTGCGGCCCGGAGCCGCGCACGGTGCAGAACTGGGTGGCAAGGGCCCCCTTGTCCTTGAGCGTCGGGAAGACGACATCCCGAGGGGAGACGTTGAGCTGTTGGGCGATGCGCTCCTGCACCTCTAAGGTGGTGAGGAGTCGCTTGGTGACGCGATAGACGGCGTATGCGCCTGTTTCTTCGAGCGGACTTGCCAGGAGCTCTTCCACGATGAAGTCTTTAGGCGTTGCCTTGACGGTGTAGCGCATGGTTAGGAATTGTAGCCGAGGCATGTGCGCCGTGATGGAGCGCAGGGAATGGCGATGCATGGCTATAATGCGCGCGCCGTCACCTTCCAGCCAAGGGGTATTTCGTGGAGCCGATGCTCGAAGGCATAAGGGTCGTAGAGCTTGCGCAGTGGGGCTTTGTGCCTTCGTGCGCGGCCATCCTGGCCGATTGGGGCGCGGACGTCATCAAGATCGAGCACCCGCGCACGGGCGACCCGATGCGGAAGATCGGCAGTTTGGGGGTCGGCCTGCCTGAACTTGATGGCTTCAACTACATGTTCGAGCAGTTGAACCGGGGGAAACGCAGCATCGGTCTTGACGTAAGCAGGCCGAGCGGGCGCGAGGTCTTTTTCGACCTGCTCAAGAAGTCGGACGTTCTGGTCACGAGCTTTCTTGAACCGGCTCGCGAGCGGCTAGGGGGCACCTACGACGATGTGGCGAAGGTGAACCCACGGCTTATCTATGCCAGAGGCCACGGCCAAGGCCAGCGCGGGCCGGATGCCGACCAGCCAGGCTTTGACGTGGTCTCCTACTGGTCGCGAGGGGGCATAGGCCACCTGGTTTCCACGAAGGATGGGCGCTTCATCAAGCCGTGGGGTGGCTCCGGCGATCTGCCCGGGGGCATGTTTCTGGCGGGAGGGATCGCCGCGGCGCTCTTCCGCCGAAGCGTAACGGGGAGGGGAGGGCTTGTGGATATGTCGCTCCTTGGGGCGGCCATTTGGTCGTCGGGGGTGGACATCGTGCCTGCGGCGCTGGCGGGGCAGGATATGCCGAAGCACGGCGATGAGCCCCGAGGGAATGCGCTCATTGGCCACTATATGACGAAGGACGGGCGGTATATCTACCTGAACATGATGGAGTCCGACCGCTACTGGCCGAGCTTCTGTAAGGCGATGCGGCGGGAGGAGCTTGCGCAGGATCGGCAGTACGCCACGGCCCAGGCGCGCGGTCGGCACTGCCTGGAGCTGTGGGAGATCATCAAGGCGGAGTTCAAGAAGGCGACGCTGGCCGAGTGGTCGGAGCGCCTACGAGCTAGCGGCTGTGTTTGGGGCCCGGTGCAGACGCCGCTGGAGGCCTCCCGCGATGTGCAGGTAATCAAGAACAGCTACATGGTGGAGCATCCCACCCAGGCGAAGGTGAAGCTGGCCTCCACCCCCGTGCAGTTCAACGATGGCAAGGTGACCTTTCGCAGGGGCGCGCCGTTGCTGGGGGAGCATACCGAGGCTATCCTTGGCGGGCTTGGCTATGACGGGGAGACGATACGGAAGCTGAAGTTCGAAGGCATCGTGGCCTAGGGCGAGGTGAAGGCATGACAATGGTCGGCATAATCGGTTGCGGGCAGATGGGCGGCGGCATGTGGCGCAACTTCAAAGGCAAGGGGCAAACGGCCATCGTCTACGACGTGAGGGAGGAGGCGACGAAGCCGCTGGCGGCCCTGGGCGCGCCGGTGGCGAAGAGCGCGAAGGAGCTGGCCTCCAAGGCGAACGTCATCGTAACCTCGCTGCCTACCTCCCACGATGTGGAGCGGGCGATGTTCGGGAGGGACGGCGTCGTGGAGGGGGCGAAGGCGGGAACGACGGTGATAGACACGACAAGCGGCCATCCGCTGGTGACAAGGAGCATCGCCGAGCGGCTGCGGGAGAAGGGTCTGCGAATGATTGACTGCGGCGTGAGCGGCGGCCCCCAAGGGGCGAACGCCGGGACGCTGCGCATCATGCTGGGGGGCGAGAGCGCGGCCATCGAAGAGCATATGGCCACGATCAAGCTCTTGGGGAGCGAGATCCACCACTGCGGCGCTGTGGGCGCGGGCCACGCGATGAAGACGCTCCTGAACCTGCGGAACCAGGTGGTGAACACGGTAACGGCTGAGGTGCTGCTCATCGGCGCGAAGTTCGGGCTGGACCCGAAGCTGGTGGGCCAGGTGGTGGGCGCGAGCGGCGTCTTCAACAGCTACATCATGAACCCGCAGGGTCGGAAGGCCATCGGCTTCGGCATCGGCCTGGCGAGCAAGGACTACGATGTGGCGATGAGCCTGGCGAACGACCTGGGGGTGACGGCGCTCCTTTCTTCGACGGGCCAGCAGATCTTTCGCGCGGTGAAGCACGACCAGGGGGCCGATGCGGATGTGTTCAGCTTTGTGAACACGCTGGAGGACTGGGCGCATTTCAACCTGCCGGGGCGCAACGAAACGGCGAAGTAATCACGATACAGGAGGCGAAGGATGTCTCAAGAGATGATGATGGAAGAGCGGTATCAAAAGGGCATCGGCGTTGTGCAGACGCTGTGGAAGGGGAGCAAGGGGATGCAGGCATCTCCCGGCGACCCGGCGAATGCCCATGACCTGACGCGCCTGGTGACAGAGCATTGCTTCTCCGATTCGTGGTCGCGGCCGGGGTTGCCGCTGAAGACGAAGAGCCTGCTGACCATCGCCATCCTGACGACGCTGGGGAACCCGGAGGAGCTGAAGGGGCACATCCGCGGCGCGCTGAATATCGGCATTACGAAGGAAGAGATCGTGGAGCTGTTGATCCACACGCTGGCCTACACGGGCGCGCCGAGGACGGTGACGGCCTTCCGCGTGGCGAAGGAAGTCTTTAACGACGTGAAGTAGCCGGGCCACCGGGAGCCGACGGCTGGGAGGAGCGCCATGAAGAGCGGGTTCAAAATCATAGATAGCGATATGCATATCTTTGAGCCGGCCGACCTGTGGCAGAGGTACATCGCGCCGGAGTTCAAGCATGCCGCGCCGGTGGGACTGGCCGAGTTCAGGCGAGATATGCGTGTGCGGGTGAAATCACGGGTGATGCTGCGATCGGGGCGGGTGCGCCCGCAGCCGAAGCCGGAGCGGCGCTACGGGTGGCGGAAGCACCAGGATGAGGCATATGCCTCATCAGAGGCGAGGCACTGGGACCCCACATCACAGAAAGAGGCGATGGACAAGGAGGGCCTGGACCTGGCGATCCTCTTCCCGACGAGGGGGCTCTTTGTGCTTGGCGTGGATACGCCGGAGCACGAGGGGATAGACGGCATCGAGCCGGACTTTGCGGCGGCGATCGCGAGGGCGTACAACGACTGGATGAGGGACTTTGTGCAGGAGTACCCGGAACGCTTCATCGGCGCGGGGCTTCTTGCGCCGCACAATGTGGAGGCCTCCGTGAAGGAGGCGCGGCGGTGCGTGAAGGAGCTGGGGTTCAAATCGCTCTTCCTTGCGCCGGGGACGGTGAACCGGCGGCCGTGGCACCACCCTGGCTACGACCCGCTGTGGGAGGAGATCCAACGGCTCAATGTGCCCATCAGTTTCCACGGCGGCGGGCAGACGTACCTGACGCCGGATTTCTCCCTGGGCATCTTCGATAAGCTGATGCTGTGGCACACCTTTTCCCAGCCGCTGGGCATCATGACGGTGGCGGTGAGCCTGTGCGGCGGGGGCGTGCTGGAACGCTTTCCGAAGCTGCGCGTGGGGTTGCTTGAGGGCAACTGCTCCTGGGCGACATGGCTGCTCTACCGCCTGGACGAGCACTATGAGTGGACGGGCGCCCATGAAGCGCCTGAGCTGAAGATGAAGCCCTCCGAATATTTCCTGCGGAACTGCTACATCTCCGTGGAGGCGGACGAGGCCCCGGCGAAGTATTACATCCAGCAGTTCGGCGACGATAATCTCGTCTTTTCCACGGACTACCCGCATGGCGATTCCAAGTACCCGAAGGCGGTGGAGAGCTTCCTGGGCCTGCCGTTTCCCGAAAAGTCCAAGCGCAAGATTTTGTGGGACAACTGCTGCAAGCTCTACGGCCTGCCGGTGCATGCGCCTGCCCCTGGAGCGAAGCGGGCGAAGGCGAAGAAGTAGCGTAAAGCCATGCGCGGAGAGGACAGGGTCATCTCCGCATGACGCTTGAAGTCTTCATCATCCTGCTGGTGCGCGTTGCCGGGGCGCTACCGGTGCTGCGGTGGCCTGTTGCCGGGGCGATCATCGCCATCGTTGTTGACCTCGGCGACCTGTACCTTCGCCAGGCGCTCGATCTTGGGGGCGTGCCGGACTACCAGGCCCTGGATAAGTACGCCGACCTGGCGTACTTGGGGACGTTCTTCATCATGGCCATGAGGTGGCCTTCCACGCCGAAGCGGGTCGCCGTTGGATTGCTGGCGATCCGGATGGTGGGGTTCATCGCCTATGAAGCGACGGGCGAGCGGGCGATCCTTCTCTTTTTCCCGAACGTCTTTGAGTTCTGGTTCCTCTTTGCGGCAATCATCCTAACGCGGAAGCCATCCTTCCGATTCACGGCCCGCAATGTTGCGCTTGCCCTTGCGCCGCTGGTCGCGCTGAAGGAGTTTCAGGAGTACGCGCTCCACTGGGGTAAGTGGCTGGACGAAGTGACGGCATTCGACGCGGCTCGCAACGTGTGGAAGTGGCTCACGGCGCCCTTCCGGTAGCTTTAGGACCGCTTTTTGGCCAGGCGTTTGCTTGGCACAGCGTATTTCGGCTTGCCGAGGAGGAGCAGGAAGGGTGCCGAGGCGATGATGAGCAGCCCGATGGCGACCATGGCGAAGGTGTAATCGCCCCGCCAGTCAAAGACGGCCCCGAGGATGAGGGGGCCGAAGATGGCGCCGATGATGAAGGGGACTTCGAAGATGCCCATGATGCTGGCGAAGGCCTTTGTGCCGAAATAGTCGGCGCCGATGATGCTGCGCAGGGGCGTGATGACGCCGTGGCCGATGCCCAAGAAGAGGATGGCCAGGGCGACGGCCCAGAGATGGCTCGGGAAGCCGAAGAGGAGGAAGCCGAGCCCTGCGGAGACGACGGCTGCGACGGCGAGGAGCTGCCCGGGCAGCCTATCGCCGAAGAGAGTGAAGGGGATGCGCCCGACGAGATATGAGGTGGCGAGGACGGAGACGACAGTGGCCGCTCCGCCTTCGCTCAAGCCTTCGTTCCGCAGATGCTGGACCTGGTGGACGATCGCGCCGTTGAGGGCCATGCCTTCTATGGAGAGGGCAATGGAGAGGATCCAAAAGGCGCGGCTGCGAAGGGCCTCCCGAACGGTCATGCCGACGGCCGCGGCCCCTGCACTCCCCTCCTCGTCCGAACCAGGGACGTCACCATCCGGGAGCAGGCCCTTTTGCTGGGGCGTGTTGTAGAGGAGGAGGCTGAGGGGGATGCCGATGGCGCCGGTAGAGATGCCGAAGGCGAGGATGGCATCGCGCCAGCCCCAGGCGGAGTAGACGGCGCCGACGATGGGGACAAAGAGGCCACCGATGGGCGGGCCGATCATCAGCAGGCCAAGAGCCCTGCTGCGGTTGCGCTTGAACCAGCGAACGACGAGGGTGGACATGGGGACGTTGAAGGCGAGGGACATGCCGAGGGCGACTACGAGGGCTGTGAGATAGAACTGCCAGAGGTTCTGAATGCGGCTCATGAGGATGAGGCCTGCGGATGTGACGGTGATGCCGGAGGTAATCATCTTCCGGGGACCGAGGCGGTCTACCAGCATCCCGGTGATGGGCGAGATGAAGGCGCCCTGGATGCGCTGGAAGGCGAAGGCGGCCGATGTGGCGGTGGCGGACCAGCCGAAGGTGTTGCGCATACCGACGAACGAAAAGGAATAGCCGTAGATGACGGCTGTGGAGAGGTACATGGTCAGGAAGGATGTGATGCCGACGATGTACCAGCCGTAGAAGGGCCTTTGCCAGAAGCGGACCTGCGATGTGGAGCGGTTCAGCAAGGTGGTTCAGCGCAGCGGGAGCTAGGCCTTAGCCCTGACCTCTATGCCTGCGAGGCGCTCCAGGGGTTGGACCAGGGCGGCCATGTCCTTTAGCCCCAAGCCTTGAAGCGAAGCCTCCGTGAAGGCCTGCCGCGCCTGGCCGCCCATGAGGATGCGGGTGCCGGATTCATCGGCCACCTCGGCGATGAGGCGCAGGTCCTTGAGGATGAGGTCAACCGGGGTGCCGGGCTCGAACTTGCGCTCCAGGGTCAGCGGGCCGTTGCGATTGAGCATGGCGCTGGCGGCGAAGGCGGTGCCCAGGACCTCTAGGGCGATCTTCGGATCGCCGCCGGCCTTGGTGACGAAGGCGAGGGCCTCAGCGGCGGCGGCGGTGTGGATGGCGACGAGGAGCTGGTTGGCCAGCTTGATGATCGCGCCGCTGGAGGGCGGACCGCAGAGCCGAATGGCCTTGCCCATGGCCTGGAATACGGGCATGGCGCGATCGAAATCGGCCTTCTCGCCGCCGACCATGATGGTGAGGGCAGCGTTGGTTGCGCCCAGAGGCCCGCCGCTGACGGGGGCATCCAGAAAGGCGACGCCCTTCTTTTTGGCGGCGGCGTGGATAGCGAGGCTGGTCTTTGGGCCGACGGTGCTGTGGTCTATAAGAAGCCGGCCTGGGCGCGCCGCTTCGATAAGGCCGTCCTTGCCGAAATAGACCTCTTCCACAGAGGCCACGTTTGGGAGGCAGGTCATGACGACCTCGGATCGAGCCGAAACCTCTTGCGGAGAGTGAGCGGCCTTGGCGCCGGACCTCTCGAGCTCGGCGACGGCAGCACGGCTGCGATTGTGGACGGTGAGGGGGAAGCCCGCTTTGAGGAGATTGTGGGACATGGGGCGGCCCATCTTCCCTAGGCCGATGAAGCCGAGTGCGAGCATGACGAGTCCTCCAGGGGGAAGTGCGCTCAGTATAGCGCAGCGCATTCGGCGAAGGGGGAGGGGCACTGGAATGCGCGGGAACAGGCTATAGTGGTAGGCGAAAGGATATGCCGTGCATAGACGTTGGTTCCTGTTAGGCGGCGGAATCTTCGTCGCGCTCATTGCGGCGGCGGTCATCGTGGGGCTGGCGATGGACCCGAAGGAGGCGAGCTACGACCCGGCTTCGCCGGAGGGGGCGGTACAGGGCTACCTGCGCGCCCTGCGGGATGAGGAGTTTGAGCGAGCGAAGCAGTATGTTGACCCTGCGGCGCTGGAGCGGTGTAGAGCAGGGGATGTCTGGAACCGCTATCAGGTGGAGGAGTTGGAGGAGTCCACCGTGACCCTTCGGAAGGCGACGATCTCCGGGGAGACGGCTCTGGTCACCGTTGAGATGAAGCGCGATAACGACGGTGTCTTTGATTCGGGCTATAGCTACAGGACGGACTTTCGCCTCACCCGGCGTGATGGGCGCTGGATCCTTGGCGGCTCATCGCCGAATACGCTGCCGTGGCCGTTCTTCCTCTGCCCCGAAACACCGCCGCGCCTTCCATCGCCATGAGCGCAGCGTTGTTCGATATTCGGCCTTCGCGGGGGACCTATGCCTGAATGGGCCTGGATCATCCTCTCAGTCGTCGCCTTTCTTGCCGTCGTCTCGGGGCTGATCATCCTCGGGATCGCGCTTATCGTCCGAGCGGCGCGGCGGTCCCGTGGCGAGGGCGATGGGCGCGGCCTACGCGGCTTCACGCCGTTCCGGCTCTATGCCTATGTGATTTCGTTCGGGGGGTTGATGGCTGGGGCGACGGGGCTTGTCTTTCTCCTCCAGCGATTCTTTGAGGCGATCGCGCCTTCCGACACTATCCTGGCCAAGACATCTGAGACGCGGGTGGCTGTTGGGCTGGCGATGCTGGCGATTGGCGGGCTTGTCTGGGCGGTCCATTGGGGCTTCATCCAACGCGCTCTGGCGACGCAGGGCGAGGCGGAGCGCGCATCGCCGGAGCGGCGCATCTATCTGCGTCTCACTGCCTTCGTTGCCACGGTGGTGCTGTTTATCGCCCTGGTCCGGCTCCTGCGCTGGGCCGCGACGGCAGACGAGTTCAGCGGCTATCCCTTCGCCGCGACGCTGGTGTGGGGCATCGTCTGGGGCGCGCATCAACGGCTCGCCGATAGGGAGATGGCGAAGGGCGCGCCGCAGGATGGCCTATGGCAGCTGGGGACGTATGTGACGGCGCTCTATGCCCTTGGCGTAGGCGTGGCCGGACTCTCCGGCATCCTGGCGGAGGTCTTCCATGAGGCTCGCGAATCACTGCTCTCGTCCTCATCGGTTATCGTGAACTCGCGGTTCGATAGCGAGTCGGTCCAATCAAGCATCGGGCTGTTGAGCGCGGGGGCGGCGGTGTGGGGCTACCACTGGCTGGTCCGCGCCAAGGAAGAGCGGGCGACGACGGGCCGAGCGGCGGCGAGCATCATCGCGGGCATCGGTTCCAGCATCACGCTCGTGGTCGCGGCGGGGATTCTCCTCTTCGGCTTTGCCTGGTGGTTCCTTGCGCCGCCGGGGGAGTTGATCGCCGGTTCGCACTATCGCTTCCTTTCGATGGTGCTTGCCGCCGGGATCCCAGCGGGCCTGGTGGCAGGCTACTTCCATCTGGACTTCTATGGCGGCCCTGGGAAGATCGGGAACCGGGCGGCGGATGCGCGCAACCTGATGCTGGCCGTGGTGAGCATCATGGGACTGGGGGCGCTGGCCACGGCTGTGGTCTTCTTTGTTGGGGCGATCTGCGGAGGGCTTTCGCAGCCGGCGCGCGGGCTGATTGTGAACGACGACTGGTGGCGGAGGAGCATCGCCATCGGCATTTCGACGGCGGTACTGGGCGCGCCTTTGTGGACCGGGGCCTGGACGAAGTGGCGGGGCCTGGGCGAACGCCTCAATCGGGATTTTCTGCGGGGCTATCTCTACATCGTCATCGGCATTTCCATGCTGGCGGTTATCGGCTCCGGGGCGCACGCGCTCTATAACCTGTTGCGGGATGCCACGGACGATACCTTCCGCGGAAGCTGGCTCCGGGAGGCTCGGTGGAGCCTTGGCGTGCTGATCATCGCCGGGGCGGGCGCGCTCTACCACTGGCGCGTGACCAAGGAGCCGGGGCTGGCCGTGAAGGCGGCGCCGGAGGCGAAGGAGGCCATCGCCGGGCCAGCGCAGGTGCGGCTGACGGCGCTGGGTGTGCCGGAGGAGACTGCGGCGATGGTGCAAGCCAGCCTTGGCGATGGGGCGCGGGTGGCGGAGCGAACGGCCACCGGGAGAGAGCTGGGGCGACTGCCGCTGACGGCCCTGAGCGCCCTGCCGGACGTTCTTAGGCTCTACGCGGGGAGGCGGCTGGTGCTTGTCATCGCCAAGGACGAAGTGCGGCTCTACGAAGCGTAGGCTTCACCCCCAGGCCTTCCGCGGCGGTTTCCCACGCCCCCTTGACATCCCTAGGGATGCTGTGAGAACATCCGTGCTATTCTTTGGCGAGGTGGAGCGCCAATGGGACGAGTCATCTTTCACATTGACCTGGATGCCTTTTTTGTCAGCGTGGAGCGGGTGCTGGACCCATCGTTGAAAGGGAAGCCGGTAGTCGTGGGCGGGGACCCGCGGGGCCGGGGGGTCGTCTCCTGCGCCTCATATGAGGCGCGGCCCTACGGCCTCCACGCCGGAATGCCGCTAGGCGAGGCGAAGCGCCTCTGCCCGCAGGCCATCTTTATCTCGGGGCGCTTCGAGCACTACGAGCGGGCTTCGGCCCATTTCATGCGCATCCTGGGCGAATACGCGCCGCACATGGAATCGGGCGGGCTGGATGAGGCCTACGCCGATATGACGGGGACGGAGCTGCTGAACGGCGAGCCGTTCGTCGTCGCAGAGCTGATACGGCGCCGGGTGCGGGAGGAGATCGGCATCACGGCATCGGTGGGCATCTCCAGCAACAAGGTCGTCTCCAAGGTCGCCTCAGATCACTGCAAGCCGGACGGCCTGCTGGAGATCGCGCCGGGGGATGAGCGGAAGTTCCTGGCGCCGCTGCCTGTGCGCAAGCTGTGGGGCGTGGGCGAAAAGGTCAGCGCGGCGCTGGAGGGCGAGCTGAACATCCGCACCATCGGCCAGCTGGCGGAGGCATCGCCGGCCGTGATCCATAGGCGCTTCGGCGCGTGGGGCGACCTGCTGCACCTGTGGGCAAATGGGATAGACGATAGCCCGGTGAGCCAGCGGGAGCGACAGAAATCGCATAGCCGGGAGACGACGTTCGCGAAGGACATCGAGGACGTGCAGCTGCTGCGGGCGACGATGCGCTACCTGGGCGAGCGCGTGGGGGCCACCATGCGGAGCGAGGGCCAGCGCGGCAGGCGCGTGGTCCTCAAGCTTCGCTACGCCAACTTCGATACCATCGTGCGGCACAGGACGCTGCGGAGCTGGACCAACGCGGACGCCGAGATCTTCGCCGCAGGGGAGGCGCTGCTCAAGAAGGCGCTGCAGGAGCGCGGCGGGCCGGTGCGGCTCATCGGTATCGGCGTGAGCGAATTGCAGGAGGCGACGGCGCAGATGCCGCTCTTTGAAGAGGCGATGCCGCGCAACGAGCGGCTGGCGAAGGCGCTGGACGCGGTGCGGGACAAGCACGGCTTCACTGTCATCGAGACGGGGCTGGCGCGGGAGCTGAAGGCCCTGTACAAGGAAGAGAAGGGCGACTATGCGCTGGCGCCGGGGCCCTTCTCTGTAAGCCACCGCGCTGGGCGGGCGAAGGCCGGGGAAGAGGCGAAGAAGAGTCGCGGGGGCTATGTGCTGGCGACGCCTGCGCTCTCAAGATAAAGAACCAGGAAGCGGGAAGAAAGAACGGAGGGTGAAGGGGTCGCGAGGTCGCGACATAATACGTCGGGGGACGCCTGGGGCGGGGGTGTGATGCGTGCGCTATAATGGATTTCCTGATTCGGAACAGGAGAGGCGCACCTTATGCCCCTTGCCACAATCGAAGAGGCGGTTCGGGACCTCCGCGCAGGCAAGTTCCTTATCCTGGTGGACGACGAAGACCGGGAGAACGAGGGCGACCTGGCTATCGCGGCCGAGATGGTGACACCGGAGGCCATCGCCTTCATGGCCAAGCACGCCCGGGGCCTGATCTGCATCCCCATGACGCGCCAGCGCCTGGATGATCTGCAGATCCCCATGATGGTGCACGACCAGGACAACTCGTCCCAGTTCGGCACGGCCTTCACCGTCTCCGTGGAGGCGCGCCGGGGGGTGACCACCGGCATCTCCGCCTACGACCGCTGCGCCACCATCAAGACGCTCGTTGACCCGGGCACCAAGCCCCATGACATCTCGCGTCCGGGCCATATGTTCCCCCTGCGCGCCCGGGACGGCGGCGTCCTTGTCCGCGCCGGGCAGACGGAAGGCATCGTTGACCTCTGCAAGCTCGCCGGGCTCATGCCCGCGGGCGTCATCTGCGAAATCATGGGCGACGACGGGCGCATGCACCGGATGCCGGAGCTGGAGAAGTTCTCCAGGGAACACGGCATCAAGGTCGTGAGCATCGCGCAGATCATCGAGTACCGGCGCAAGCACGAGAAGCTGATCGAGCGGGTGGCGGAGACGAACCTGCCCTCCAAGTACGGGAAGTTCAAGGCCTACGCCTACCGGAGTGTGGTGGACGGCGGCCAGCATGTGGCCCTGGCGCTGGGCGATGTGGCGGACGGCTCGCCCATCCTTGTGCGCGTCCACAGCGAATGCCTCACAGGAGACGTCTTCGGCAGCATGCGCTGCGATTGCGGCGATCAGCTGCAGATGGCCCTGCGGGCCATCCAGCAAGAGGGCAAGGGCATCCTGATCTATATCAAGCAAGAGGGCAGGGGCATCGGCCTGCACAATAAGCTGAAGGCCTACGCCCTGCAGGACGGCGGACTGGACACCGTGGACGCGAACCTGGCGCTGGGCTTTCCCGCCGACCTGCGGGATTACGGCATCGGCGCGCAGATCCTGGTGGACCTGGGCGTGAAGGATATGAAGCTGATGACGAACAACCCGCGCAAGATCGTGGGCCTTGAGGGCTACGGCCTGCGCGTGGTGGATCGCATGCCCATCGTGGCACCGCCGACGCCGGAGAACATCCGCTACCTTGAGGCGAAGCGCGATAAGCTGGGCCACATCATGCCGGGCGTCTCGCCGCTGGCTGAATGGAACGTCGAGAAGGAATGAGCCGCGAGGGACGCCCGCAAGGGGAGCGCGCCGCCGGGAAGGGCCCGGGCCGCGAGTTCACCGGGTCGCGGAGCGGCAAGGGCCGCCGCATCGGCATCATCGTCTCGCGCTTCAACGAAAACGTCACCTCGCGCCTGCTGGCCGGGGCCAAACAAGGGCTCCTTGACCACGGCGTGGCCGCCGACCATATAGACATCGCCTGGGTGCCGGGGGCCTTCGAGATTCCCTACGCCGCCATGCGCATGGCCGATACGGACAAGTACGACGGCCTTATCTGCCTAGGCGCGGTCATCAAAGGCGAGACGGACCACCACCACTACGTCTCCGATGGCGCCATCCGCGGGGTAGGGAGCGTCTCCGTGGACGACGACATTCCCATCGGGATGGGGATCCTGACGACGGAGAACCTGGACCAGGCGCTGGCGCGGTCAGGCCAAGGGAAAGAGAACAAGGGCTATGAGGCGGCGATGACGGTGCTGGAGATGGTGAGCCTGGCCGAGCAGTTCGACGAGGCAGGCGAGGACTAGCGCCTCTCCCCAGTCAACCAGAGTGTGGGGACGATGAAGAGCAGGCCGGGCGGGAAGAGGAACCAGCCGGTGGTCTTGGCGGTGAAGGCGCTCAGCATCAGCAGGAGAAAGGCTACCACGCCCGTCGCCCACTTTCCGGCCTGATTGCCGCGTGCGATCAGGAGGAGGCCCGCCAGGCCGATGAGGCCGAGGGCGCAGGTTGCGCCCAGGACGGCGATGGCCTCGCCGAACTTCCCTGCATCCATCGCGTTCGTGCTCTCCCTCGCGCCTGCGCCTTCGTAGATAGGCAGGAAGAGGAAGAGGGGGGCGAGGACCGCCCAGAGTGCAGCGAGGTATCCGGCGAGTTTGACGGGGCGCACCAAGGTTTAGTCGTCGTCGCCGTCGCGGTCGGGGGCTGCGGGAGCCTGGGTAGCCTGGGCCATGAGGCCCAGCGGGAGCGCGGCGCGCGCGTCCGACTTCTTCTGCTTTTTCGGCGGCAGGTCAATCACGGCCTGGCGCAGGGTCTCCAGCTTCTTGGCGTCCATGGGGGAGGCGAACTCGGCGATGAGGCCGCTGATGCCGGCATCGCGAAGGGCCGCGAGAGTGGCCGCCGGGAGGGCGAGGGTCACGGAGGCGAGGAGGGGTTTGCGCGTGGCGGAGGCGACGCGGTGGAAGGCGGAGAGGCCTTCTAGGGTGAGGGGCTTGAGCTGGTTGCGGGCGTCCATGGCGATGGCATCCACGGGGATGCCATCCAGGGCCTGAAGGAGATCAAGGTTGGGTGGCTGAGGGAGCCAGAGGACCTTGTCTACCTGGTCGCCGAGGTTGGCATCCTCGATAGTCGTGCCTTTGCCAAGGAGGGCGAAGTCCCAGGAAGAGGCGTCGGAGGCTTGGCCTTCGCTGATATCGCCACCGCAAGGGATGCCTTCGCCCGCGCCGAGGGATTGCGCCAGCGGCGTCTTGCTCTTGGCGGCCGCCTGCTTCATCACGACGATGGCATCGGCGCCGGCCTGGAGGGCGGCTTTGGCCGTCTCCTTATCGGCCCTATCCAGGGCCACGATGAGGGCGAGGGAGGGTTGCTTTTGGGTGGCGGCAGGGGCGAAGCCCATGCGGGGGGCCGAGGCCTTGCCGATGCGGCTGAGCTTGTCCAGGAGTTTGCCCATGGAGACTTCCTTTGTGAGGGGTCACTCCATGATGCTGTCCGGCCTGGAGAGGTGTCAAGGCAAAGAGGGAGATGATTCATCCACAGAACTTCACGGATGAGCACAGATTTGGATGGAGATGGTCAGTTGTCCGGAGCTGCAGACGGGACATGGGTAGAAGGTGAGGGGAAAAGGGACGCCCCAGGGAGCAGGCCCCAGGGCGTCGCGCAAAGCTATTCGATTTATCGCCGATCGGGCCTTGTTTATCCCGGACATACGGCCGGAGTGGGAATTGTCCCCTCGTGTGCAAGAGCCGCGACTCGGCTTCCGCTCCCGCCAGTCCCAGATCGCTTAGTCATTCTCGCTCGGGGCTGGCGGCGTGCTTAAGGGAAGTGCCAGAAACATAGAGTTGCTAACTTCACGCTCATCGCCGTTAGCCCTCCTTCCTCTAAGCTTGCCCCTATCAAATCACTGGGGTTGTCCCTGGTCAATAGTATTTCTGCATCATTTTGTTTTGGGAAATTTTTCGCAATGCGCCCTGACGGAATTCGCAGCGGTGCATAGGCACGTTGCTCGGCTCTATTCGACGCGATTCTTCTTGACTGCCAACCGGCGCGTCCTCAGACTGGATGCGACATACGAGGCATCTGACGGAGGGAGACGCATGGCAGAGAAACAAGAGCCCAGAACACAGGTCACGGTGGGCGGCATGTCGGTGGGCGAGCGCGAGCGGCTGTTGAAGCGTGTGGAGGGGCTGACGGAGTTCCCGCTGATGGTCCTCTCGATCGTGATGGTCCCATTGCTCATGGGGCCGTTCTTGTGGGATCTGACCAGGCAAGAAGAAGCGGTCTTTCTTGCGATGGACTACTTTATCTGGGCTGTCTTTGCCGTAGACCTGGTGGTCAAAGCGGCGATAGCTCCGGACAGGAAGCGGTTCTTCCGCACGCATTGGATAGATGTTGTTATCGTCGCGGTGCCCTTCTTCCGGCCATTGCGTCTCCTGCGCCTTCTCGTCTTCAGCTCCCGCGCCGTCACCGGCTATCGGCGCTTGGCGAACGTGGATTTTCTCCTCCTTTACGCCGTCATCATCATCGTGACGGCGGCCATGGTGGTGACGACGGTTGAAGTAGACTACCCCGGTTCCAATATCAAGGACTTCGATGATGCGCTCTGGTGGGCGATCACGACGGTGACGACGGTGGGCTACGGCGACCGCTTCCCGGTGACGGGCGCCGGCCGCGCCATGGGCTCATTCCTGATGATCGGCGGCATCGCCCTCTTCGGCGGCCTCACGGCGAACATCGCCTCCTTCTTTGTGCGGCACAGCTACAAGGAGGATGAGAAAGAGGCGGCCCAGCCGGACGCGGCGACGCTCCTGGCCGAGATCAAGAGCCTGCGGGAAGAGGTCACGAAGCTGCGCCGGGGCAGAGCGTGACGACTCGAATCGGTACAATAAGCCTATGAACCGCTCTGGCATGCTGAAACTCGTCGGCAATACTCCCCTCGTGGAACTGGCTGCCCTTGCGCCCAAGCGCGGCGTCCGCATCTTTGCGAAGCTGGAGGGGCAGAACCCCACAGGCAGCATCAAGGACCGCGTGGCCCTGGCGCTGGTGGAGGCGGCGGAGCGCCGAGGCGACCTGAAGCCCGGCGACACCATCGTGGAAGCGAGCAGCGGCAACACGGGGGTCGCGCTGGCCTTTGTGGCCAAGCAGCGGGGGTATAAGGCGCACATCGTGCTGCCCAGGGGCGTCGCGCCCAGCATCTATGACATCCTGCGGATGTATGACGTGGAGATGACGTGGTGCGAAGCGGACGGCGGGATGAAACGCGCGATAGATACGGCGCAGGAGCTTGCCTCCTCGCGGGGCTTCAAGCTGCTGGGGCAGTTCACGGAGCAGGCGAATGTGGATGTGCACTACTCCACCACAGGGCCGGAGATCGTGAAGGAGCTGCCGGAGGTGGATGTCTTCATCGCGGGCATCGGCACCAGCGGCACCATCATGGGCGTGGGCAAGCGCCTGCGGGAGACAAGGCCGAACGTCCGCATCATCGGCATCGAGCCGAAGCTGGGAGAGCGGCTCCAGGGACTGCGGAGCTTGGAGGAGGGCTTTCTCCCGCCGCTACTGGACCTGAAGGCGCTGGACGGGCGCTTCATCGTGGATAGCGCCTCCGCCTTCGAATGCGCCCGCCGCGTGGCGCGGGCGGAAGGCATCCTGGCGGGCGCCTCGGCAGGGGCGACGCTGCACGTGGCCTTTACGGTGGCTGAGCGGATAGAGAAAGGCAACATCGTGGTGATGTTTGCCGATGGCGGTTGGAAGTACCTGCCCTCAAGGCCGTGGGACGCCTCCGAGCGACGGGACGAGGAGCTGGACGAAGTCCACTGGTGGTAGGCGGCGCGCGGGCTACGCGATTGTGTGGCCGCCATCGGCGATGATGACCTGGCCCGTGATGAACGAGGCCTCATCCGATGCCAGAAAGAGCGCCGCGCTGGCGATCTCCTCCGGCCTGCCCAAGCGCCCAACAGGCAATCGCGCCTCCACGCCAGCGCGCATCGCCGGATCCTCCTGGTAGCGCTTGGTGCGCTGGGTGGCGGTGACGCCCAGGCAGAGGGCGTTGGAGCGCAGGCCCTGTTTGCCATAGACGTAAGCCTGCGAGCGCGTGAGCCCCGTGAGTCCCGCCTTTGCCGCGGCGTACCAGGCCGGGTTCGTGCCCATCTTGGTCCCGGCGATGGAGCAGATGTTCACGATGGCGCCGTTCTTGTTGGCGAGCAGGCGCTTCATGGCCGCCTGGCTCATGCGGAAGGCCGAGGAGAGCGTCTGGTCTATCCCAAGGTCCCATTGGTGGTGGACGGTGCCTTCGCTATAGGAAGAGGGCAGGCCTGCGTTGTTGACGAGGATATCGAGCCTGCCGAACCGCTTGACCGTCGCTTCCACCACCACCCGGCACGTTTCGACCCTGCCCACATCGGCCGCCACCGCCAGCGCCTGTCCGCCTTCGCGCTGGATCAGGGCCGCGGTCTCATCGGCCGCGGCGCCGATGATATCGGCGATGACAACCTTTGCCCCCTCCTTCGCGAAGCGGAGCGCCGTTGCCCGGCCCACGCCCGCCCCTCCGCCCGTGATGATGGCCACCTTCTCTCGCAAGCGCATAGCTTAGCGTTCCCTCCCGTTGGGCTGGCGCTGAGTATTGGGGCCGCGCCTGCGCGCGTCAAGGCGGCATCCCGGCCTTCTTCTGCTCTGCCATGCCCCCGGGTGGTAGGCTTGGTATAATGCGGCCGCTTTTCGCACCCTGCCATGAGAAAGCCTGGCGCGCCGCGCCTCAGGCCCGCCGCCATCGCGCAGGAGGCTGCTTGGGGAGAATCCACTGGGACTCTACGGCATCAGCGCTTCGCTATAATGGTGCCTCTTCCCCCGAGCCGCACTAGAGATAAGGAGTCTTCCATGTCGCCAGCCGCTGCCGCACGCAAGCCCATCGTTGTTGATGGAGACGGGCATCTGCTTGAGCCGAAGAACCTGTGGACGGAGAACGTCTCCCGGAAGTTCAAGGAGATCGCCCCGCGCGTCTATTGGGATGAGGGGAAGAAGGGCGAAGGCTACATCGCGGATGGCGGCGTCATCATCCCGGCGCCGCGAGCGGGCGATGTGGGCTGCGCGCGCTGGTCGCCGAATAGACGGCGGCTCATGGGCGTGGGCTCACGGTACGATGAGGGCCCCGCCGCAGGCTTCGACCCAGATGCTCGCGCCAGGGAGAACGACCGCGAGGGGATAGACATCGCCGTCATGTACCCCACGCTGGGGCTCTTCCTGGGATCCATTGAGAATGCGGAGCTGGCGGTGGAGTGCTGCCGCATCTATAACGATTGGCTGGCCGATTGGTGCGCCAAACAGCCCAAGCGCTTCGTCGGCATCGCGGCCCTGCCGATGCAGGACCCGAAGGCGGCGGCCAAGGAGGCGCGGCGCTGTGTGGAGAAGCTAGGCATGCGCGGCGGCTTTGTGCGGCCCAACCCGTATAAGGGGAACTGGCTGCACAACCCCGTCTTTGATGTGGTGTGGGCGGAGCTGCAGGATATGAACACGCCGCTCGGCATCCATCCATCGGCTGGAGGAGTCGGCATGGGCGCCATGACCTTCTACCGCACCGATTGGGGGCGCGTGCCCGGGTACAAGGTCTTCTCTTTCCTCTTTGATAACTACTTCGCCCTGACCTCGCTGGTGAACACGGGTGTGCTGGATCGCTTCCCCAAGCTCAAGGTGATCGTGCTGGAGTCCGGCGGCGGCTGGGTGCTGCACTGGCTGGACCAGATGGATCACTGGCTCTGCGAAGTGAACCCGCAGGACCGGGATAGGCTCTCAGCAGATCCGAGTAAGATCTTCAAGCGGCAAGTCTATATCTCCGTTGACCCGGACGAGAAGAGTGTCCCTGCCGTGATCAAAGTCCTTGGCGATAAAAAGCTGATCTGGGCGTCCGACTACCCCCACACTGACGTCACTGCGCCCTCCGTGGTGGCCGACGTGCGGGAACACATCAAGGGCATGCCCCGTGATACCCAAAGGCGGCTCCTCGGAAGGAACGCGCTTGACATATACAACATCCGGAATTGACAGGGTATAAATCACACGGTAAGGTGTTACCCCGTGGGTGTCCCTTGTGGCAGCGGGCGTCCACTGAAGCACCGGTGAGAGCCTTCGCTCTGCAAGGCGAAGGATGCATCCGAACTAGAATACATTGGAGGTATCGTCTATGGTCATGTCCCCAACGCCAAGCCTTCCCCGCATCATGGATAAGGCCCCTGATTTTGAGGCCGCCACCACGCATGGCCCCATCAGGTTCAGCGAATGGGCCAAGGACAGCTGGGTGGTCTTCTTCTCCCACCCCGCCGACTTCACCCCCGTCTGCACCACTGAGTTCATGTCCTTCAGCGATCTCTGGCCCGAGTTCCAGAAGCGCGGCGTGAAGCTCATCGGCCTGAGCGTGGACGGCATCCAGTCCCACATCGCCTGGACGCGCAACATCGCCGAAAAGCAGGGCAAGAAAGTTCCCTTCCCGGTGATCGCCGACTTGAACAAGGACGTCGCCTCAAAGTACGGCATGGTGCACCAGACCGCGAGCTCCACGGTAACCGTCCGCGCTGTCTTCGTCGTTGACCCCAAGATGACGATCCGCGCCCTCATCTACTACCCGCTGAGCCTTGGCCGCAACATGCAGGAGATCCTCCGCGTGGTGGACGCCCTGCAGACGGCCGATAAGCACAGCATCGCCACTCCCGCCAACTGGAAGCCCGGCGAAAAGGTCATCATCCCGGCGCCTGCCACGGACCAGCTGGCCGATGAGCGCGTGAAGGACAAGAGCCTGGAAGTCATTGACTGGTATCTCTCCAAGAAGCAGATCTAGTCGTCTCGCCTGCGAAGCCTCCATGAAAGGCCCCCCGAGGAATCGGAGGGCCTTTTTGTTTGATGCGGCTTGTCCGGTGCAACAAGCCCATCGTCTCCGTGGAGTACGAGCTGCGGGAGCGCGGGCCCCTGCTTGCGAAGGCGTTGGTGCAGTTCGAGCGGGAGCGAGTGCACACAGTACGCAGCTAGCAGCCGGTTCCTGCTATCCTGGTAGGGTTGTTTTCATCCCCTCACCAAAGGTCGTCTTCCCATGGAAATCGGCATCATCGGGCTGGCGAAGAGCGGTAAGACCACCGTCTTCAATGCCCTCACTCGCGGCAGCGCCCAGGTCTCGGCGGCGGCGCAAGGCACCAAGGCGAACATCGGCGTGGCAAAGGTGCCGGATGCGCGCCTGGACCGCCTGACGGAGATATACAAGCCCAAGAAGAAGGTCCCCGCCGAAGTGACCTATGTGGACATCCCTGGCGCACCCGAGGGCCTGGGCAAGGAGTCGGGCATCGGCGGCGAGTTCCTGAACCGCCTCCAGCGCGTGGACGCCCTGCTGCACGTGCTGCGCGCCTTTGAAGACCCAGCGGTGCCGCACGTCCAGGGCAGCGTTGACCCCTATCGCGATATCGCCACGCTGGACATGGAGCTCTCCTTCTCCGACCTGGCGATCCTTGAAAAGCGCATGAAGCGCCTTCAGGAGCAGGCGAAGAGCAACAAGCCCCAGGAGCGCGAGGCGGCGGCGAAGGAGAAGGTGGTCATTGAGCGGGTGAAGGCGGAGCTGGAAAAGGGCGTGCTGGTGCGGGCGCAGACCCTCACGGCGGACGAGGCGCGGGTGATGGAGAACTACCAGTTCCTGACCGCTAAGCCGCTGCTCATCGCGCTGAACATCGCGGAAGGACAGCTGGCCGATTCGGCGAAACTGGAGCAGGAGCTTGCCGCTAAGGTGACGACGCCGAAGACGAAGGGCGTGGTGATCTGCGGCAAGCTGGAGGCGGAGCTTGGACAGATGACGCCGGAGGAGGAGAAGAGCTTCCGCGAATCGCTGGGCGCAGGGGAGTCGGGCCTAGTGCGTATGATCCGCCTCTCCTATGAGGTCTTGGGCCTCATCTCCTTCTTCACCGTGGGTGAGGACGAATGCCGCGCCTGGACGGTCCAGCGCGGGGCGAACGCCCAAAAGGGGGCCGGGAAGATTCATTCGGACATCGAGCGGGGCTTCATCCGCGCCGAGGTGGTCTCCTACGACGATTTCATTAAGGCCGGGAGCATGGCCGAAGCAAAGAAGCGAGGCGTCTTTCGCCTTGAGGGGAAGACGTATGAGGTGAAGGACGGCGATATCACGAACTATCTCTTCAGCGTGTAGCGGCGCTAGGCGATACAGGAAACAAAAGGGCCTCCCCGAACCGGGGAGGCCCTTTTCGTTACCGGACAGGGTCGCCGTTAGGCGATATCGAAGACGACCTGGACGCGCACCGTGATGTCCAGCTCACCCGGGCTGATGGAGGTAGGCGTTGAGATGTCCGCCCCCGCGGCTCTGGGCGCCGCCGCGATGAACTTCTCCTGGATCACAGGCGAGCCGCCTGAGATTGTGACGTAGGTGGGGTCGCCGACCTTCACGCCTAGGGCTTGCGCGGCCTGCTGGGCCTTGGCCTTGGCGTCCTTGAAGGCAAGGTCGCGGGCCGCGGTCTCCTGAGGCTTGGGGTCCTCCAGGGAGAAGCCGATGCCGTTGAAGCGGATGTTGTTGCCGCCGGCCTTCACCGCATCGTCAATCGCCTTGCCGACGGTATCGAGCTTGCGCAGCTTGGCGGTGATGGAGTTGCTGACGATGTAGCCGGTGATACGAGGCTCCGTGGGCCGGTTGCGATCGCCGGGGAACGGCGTTACTTCCACGTAGACGATGATGGGCTGGATGTTGAAGCCGCGCGTCTGGATGTCCTTATCGGCCACGCCGTTGTCCTTGAGGGACTTCATGACGCCGTCCATGGCCTTTGCCGCCTGTTCGCGGGCATCGGCCACGGCCACGGCGCGCGCCTCCACGCCCAGGTTGAGTGTGGCGATATCAGGCGTCACCCGCACAGAGCCGGAGCCGTCCACCCAGATGCCCGTCTGCTGTTGGGACTGGATGTTGATGGAGCCGGTCTTAGCCAGATCCGTGACGCTGTTGCCGCCGTTGCCCGTAGGCGATTTGTCCGAGCCGCCATCCGAGCAGGCGGTGATGACCAGGGCGGTGACTATCGCCACTGCTGCCAAGGGCATCCATCGTTTGACTGTCTGTTCGTACATGATTTCCTCCTAAAGATGATTCCGTTTTGGTCTATTCAAGGATGCTGGTGATGCGCGCTGTCCTTAAAGGGCCTTCTTCCGCCGCGCGATGACGAAGGTCGCTACCGCGACGATGGTGAGGGCACCTGCGGCAAGCTGAATGGCGAGCCACGGGAAGTCGTCCCCGTCACTCTTATAGGCGTCCCTGGCGATAGCCTGCGCATCCTCTTGCGTTCCCTTCAGCGCTGCCGCGCTCGTTGCCGTAGGCGCCGGCGTGGCTGTGGGCGCTGGGGCGTCCAGTGATGCGATACCGGCTGGGCCTGCGGGCCCTGCGGCGCCTGCAGGTGCAATTGCCGTCCGCGTTGGAGCGGGCGTGCCAAACGGCGCAGGTGTGGGCGCTGGGGCGAAGCTCCCCGCCGGCGGAGGCGCGCTTGCCGTGGGGGCAAAGGCGATCCTGGGGGGTGCCGTCGCCGCCGGAGGGCTCGCCGATTCCGATGTTTGCGGCGCCCCAGCCGCGAACTGCTGGCCGTCCTCCGAGGTGGGCGTGCCGCCGCCTTCGAAGAGGCCGATGGAGCCGCCGACGAGGGAGAAGGTGAGGAAGAGGACGGCCGCTCCCGCCGCCACGGGCACCGCCCACTGGAGCCTGCCCATCGTGGAGGGAGTCTTGGGCCGCTCTTGGACCATGGAGGGCTGGATGGCGAAGGAGCGCCGCGGCTTCAGCACCGGCGTCTCTTTGAGCATCGCGGTGGTGGCGCGCAAAGTCTGCAGCTCTTTGCGAGCCTCCGGCGATTTCTCTAGGAGACGCTCGACCTCCGCTCGCTCGCTCTCGCTCACTCTGCCGTCCAGATAGGCCGAAAGCAGCTCTTGGCGTCGCTCATCTGCACGTTTGCGGAACAGGGGCATCATTGCATCCTTCTACACTTCAAGACGGAACTTGGCTGGCAAAAGTTCCGGTCGGCTGGAAAAGTAGTCGCGAACCTTGGCACGGGCGCGGCTCAGCCTCGATTTGACGGTGCCTAGGGAGGAAGAGGTGGCCTCCGCTACCTCCTCATAGGAGAAGCCCTGGATATTGGCCATGACAAGGACTAGGCGCTGGTCTTCAGGCAGGGAAGAGACGGCTTTGGAGATTTCCCTGGATAGCTCACTAGTCAACGCCGCCTCTTCAGGAGACTCCCCTGGAGAGGCCGGTTGCCAGGAGGGGTCGTCGTCCAAGCGCTCTTGGAGGGAGGTCTCGGCGGCGCGCTTCTTGGAGCGGAGCTGGTCGTAGCAGGCGTTGGTAACGATGCGGAAGAGCCAGCCTTTGAAGCTTCCCCCGCGATATGAGCGTATGTGCTTATAGGCGGAGATGAAGGCCTCCTGGGAGGCATCCTCCGCGGCGGCTTGGGAGCCGAGCATCCGGTAGGCGAGGTTATAGACCTGGGTCTGGTAGAGCTCCACGATGCGGTTGAAGGCGTCCAGATCGCCGCCTCGGCTGCGCTCGATGAGCTGCTGTTCATCCATAAGTAGGCAAAGGGGGAATGATCAGGGCCACATTCTAGCATGGGCCTCCGGAAGATCTGGAGGAAAATCCCAGTCCGGCGTCTTCTCTTGGCAATACGTCCGCCCCCTCACCTATAATTGAAGCATTCATGAACGAATCTCCCCAACAGCCTGGCGCCGCGCCTGAGCCTTCGCCCATGAGCGGCGCTCCGGCAGTCCAAGAGCCGCCTCCAGCGCAGGCCGCGCCCCCGCCCGAGATGGTGGTGGCGCCGGATGCCTGGAGATCCGCCTTCGGCTACCTGCAAACGCTCGCGCTGGCCGCGCTGGTATTTCTTCTTGTCAGCACCTCCTTTCAGAACTTCGAGGTGGAGGGGACAAGCATGACGCCGAACATCCACAACGGCGACATGATTATCGTGAATAAGGCTGCTTATCGCGCTGTGCATCTGCCGGGATGGGTCTCCAATATCCCCTTCCTAGACCGCAACGGCGATGGCTATTTTGAGCCCTTCGGCGAGCCTAAGCGCGGCGACGTGGTGGTCTTTCACCTGCCATCCCAGACCCAGCGCAACCTGATCAAGCGGGTGATCGGCCTGCCGGGAGACACCATCGAGATCCGACGGGGCATCGTCTACCGCAACGGCGAGCGCCTGAACGAGGACTACTTAGACCCGGGCCTGGTGGGTGAACGCTCCATGCCGCTCACGGTGGTGCCGGAGAACGAATTCTTCGTGATGGGTGATGAGCGCTCCCGCAGCTTCGATTCGCGCGATTGGGGAACGCTTCCGCGGAAGCACATCATCGGCAAGGCCTGGTTCTCCTACTGGCCCTCCGATCAGTTCGGGCGCGTCAAGCAGTATCGCGCCGAGTCTTTGGATAACTAGCTCCCCTCTTTCTTATCGGGCGCCGATGCTTTGCCATCCCACTTTTCTATACCGCGCTTTGCGATGGGCGCCCAGATGAGCGATACGATAACCAAGGCGATCGAAAGCGCCGCCACCATCAGAAAGGTTGCCGTCGGCCAATTCATCCCATCCCTCCTCGTCAAAACGTTCAGGCTTGAGGATAGGAAGCATCTATCAAACCGATATGAAGTGAGGCGACCTAGGCGTGAAAGAGGCATGAAACAGCGAATCGAGTAGCGGAGTGACTGGAAAGGCTTTAGACTACTGGTAGCTCCATGGGCCCGTAGCTCAGCGGCAGAGCACTTGACTTTTAATCAAGGTGTCGGGGGTTCGACTCCCCCCGGGCTCACTCCCTCTCAACAGTATAAAAGGGCCCTTCTTAACAAACGAGAGGGCCTGTTGTTTTGGCGGCTTGCTATTCTTTTGCTATTCTGGCGCGTTCGCTCAGGCGGTTTGCATAGGCGTTTGCCGCGTCCTCTTGCATGTCCGCTTCGATGTGTCCGTAGACCTGCATCGTAAAAGCCGCCGACGCGTGACCAAGGCGCGACTGGATTACCTTCATATGCGCGCCTGAGCGGATGAGACCGGCGGCATGGCCGTGCCGCAGATCGTGAAGCCTCATATGGGGAACGCCGGCGACGGCGGCCATTTTCTTGAAGGCCCTTGTGAGATACGGTGGGTCCATCAGTCGTCCTCGCGGGCCTGGAAAGACCAGGCCGTTGTCCTCGAAGGCTCCATCTAACTCGACCGCTCGCAATAGCTGACGACCTCGGTGGTCGCGCAGCATTTGGACGGTATCGGGGTCGATGGCGACAGCGCGACGTCCGGCTTGGGATTTGGGCGACTCGACGACAATGCCTTGGCCGCGAAAACGCTGGGCTGTGCCCGTAACTGCTAAAACGCCACGGTCGAGGTCAACATTTTCCCACCGAAGAGCAATCGCCTCACCGCGACGTAGGCCCGTCATTGTGATAAACCGAACCATAGGGCCAAATGGTGTCAAAGCGGCGGCCTTGAGGACTTTAAGGACGTCGTCATCACTGGGGCACTGGACAGTGTATTGGCCTGGCGAGGGTGACTGAACCATGTCTGTGAACCGCCCCTGATTTCTTGGACAGTGATGTGATTGTATTCATGCGGCAACCACAGGGCAAGCGAGCAACTGACGGCGTGCTTGCTCTGGCGTCGCGTAGCGATGGCGCTCGATGAGCCACTCCCGGTTGTACCGCTCCTTGAAGGCAAGGAGCGCGAGGCGCAGCTCCTCCACGGTCTCAAAGGTTCGCACCC